>Ga0187217_1000007_pt1 | contig 66372 bp, 42 predicted proteins | sample 15SPOviralmetaG_FD_130165 | JGI IMG/M metagenome (GOLD analysis project Ga0187217, IMG submission 130165) | Marine viral communities from the oligotrophic San Pedro Time Series (SPOT) site, San Pedro Channel, CA, USA - 15 SPOT_SRF_2010-09-15... | ecosystem: Environmental > Aquatic > Marine >... | reverse complement strand
TAGATAAGACTCTTGAATTATTAATATCTAATCTTGTACTACCACCAGTGTTTAATTTTATTTGGTTATCAGTAAAGTTTAGTTTTGTATCTGTATCACCGTTATGGAAAAGATCATCGTCTATTCCAACGTCGTTTAATGTTGAAGTACCATGAGGATTAAGAAGGTATGAATTGTTATCAGCATCTACAAATCTTTGTCCTATTACATCAGTACCTGCTGTAACTGTTGTTCCTGCCGATACTGAAGTACCTGCTGTGACTGTTGATCCTGCTCCAACAGAAGTACCTGCAGTTACACTTGTTCCTGCTGATACTGCTCCTGCGGTTGCAGATATATCACCGGCCGTTGCTGTAATATCGTCTCCAGCAATAACATCATCACCTGCGATTACATCACCTGCAGTTGCTGTTACATTGCCTGTTGTCGCGGTTACACCTGTTCCACCGGTTACTGTTGTTCCTGCTGCAACTGAAGTTCCTGCCGTTACACTTGTTCCTGCACTTACTGATCCTGCGGATGCGGCAATATTACCTGCGGTTGCTGTTATGTCTTGACCTGCAGTTACATCGTTATCTGCAAGTACATCTCTGCCTGCGTCAACATCTCTATCAACATTCCAATCACCATCAGTATCTGAACTTGCGTTCCAACCAGAGTTATCAGGTTTTAAGAAACCAACAGTTCCATTATTTCCGTATAGTACTCTGTCTTGACCTGATGTAGAAATATTAATCTGAGCAGCACCACTACCATCACCTACAGTAAGATCACCTTCTATTGTAATATTACCTGTGGCAGTATCGTCTGCATCACTACGTAAGAATTGAGCCGCTTCTAAACCATCTACAGTATCAGCATCAAATCCATTTCCTGAACCTTCATCTGCTGTTGTAATGATTCTACCAAGAACACCATTGTTAACTTCTAATTGCCAATAATCTTGAGCTTCATTCCAAACAAGTTTTGGATTTGCTAATGTACCACGTTCAACTTCAATACCACCATTTTCTGATGGAGCACTACCTGTATAGTTACTATTAATTGTTATGATATTATCAGCAAGTAGAATTTCTTCGGTATTAACAATTGTTCTTGTACCTGATACCGTAAGATTACCACTAACTGTTAAATCACCGCCAACTTGAGCATTGGCCTGAGCATCAAGTAATGCTTTAACAACTGCTTGACCATCAATAGTAATGTTAGTATCAATTTGTGCAGAACCTGTAACATCAATATCCTGAGAGAAGAATATATTACCTGCTGCAGTATCGTCTACATCTGATCTTAAGAATTGAGAAGCTTCTAAACCATCGACCGTATCTGCATCAAGGTTATTACCTGAACCTTCGTCTGCAGTTGTGAGAATACGATTGCCTTCAATCGTTGTGGTAGCAAGACCTGTAAAATCAGTTCCTGTATTTGTGAATGCTAATTTATCAGTACCTGCGTATTTAATAACAATACCTGATGTATCGTCACCAATTTGAATACCGTTATTTACGCCAGGATTTGTTATTAAGTAATCGCCTGCAGAAGGATTAGTAATCTGGAGTGAATCAGAATCACCTTCAAATTGCGCAACGATTGTGGACGCGGAATGTCCACCAGAATTTGTAACTTTTAGAGTCGGAGTGGCCTGAGTACCTTGTGTTAGTACTGTATCACCGGTAACCTGAAGCTTTTCTCCAGTATCTGTATTGCTGCCGATGACAGCATTTTCCGGCGTCAAGAGGCCGTTCTTGACTATAAATTTCTTATCATTTGCCATTCGGTTCACTCTCCCCAGATCGGCGGTTTAAATTGTTCAATGTATACCTTTATTTATAACTTACGACTCAGTATATGTTGCGAAAACTGTAAATGTTGTACTTGTGGCAGAGGCAGGAGTACATCTTAATCTTGATAGCCCAGTACTCGTATCTAAGGAATAAGAAGCAAGTTCACTACCTGATGTTATTCTACCAAATTCTGTTCCTAAGAAATCGGATCCTGTATCAATTGCCAATATCTTAGTTACATCAACATCAGTTCCTGCTTTTGCTGTTATAATATACTCAACGCTTTTAAATTGTCCTTGACCAAATTGGTCTATAGTTTCAACATTTGTGGAAGTTGTTGTTTGTTCTTTGGTTGTAATTCGTCCGTGTTCAAAGTTTAAATTACCGTCAAGAGAAATATTATTTGTGGCAGTAAGATTAGGAACCGTTAAGTTCCCTGTCATTGTGTCACCATCAACATTTACATATCTTGCATCAGCAATATTAATTGTAAGAACCGCAAGATTACCTTTTGTGAATCCTACAACATGACCAAACTTATCAAAGTTCATACTCTCGATAACTTCAGCGTTAGGTAAATCTAATGTACCTGTATTCGCAACACTTGAAGTATCGGCGTGAGTAAGAACAACGTTAGCAGTTAATGGTCCACCACCTGTAACACCATCCGCACCAGTTACTGATCTATCAGCTGCTTTCAGGAATAATGTATCTGTTTCGGTTTCTGTATAATAACGATTATCTAACTGACCGTTGTCTAATTCTGTTTCGGTGTAATATCTATTATCAAGCTGTCCTGCATCAAGTTCGGTTTCAGTATAGTATCTATTATCAAGTTGACCTGCATCAAGTTCGGTTTCAGTATAATAACGATCGTCTAATTGACCTGCATCTAATTCTGTTTCTGTATAATAACGATCATCAAAATCAACTTGGTCAAGACCCGTGACGTGACCATAAGTATCTAATACAACATCTTGTATTACTTGACCGCCACTTCCTAATACACTTGGTTGTGAACTTGTATCAGCGTGGTCAATTGTAATTGAAGAATTAGCAGCTTGGTTAATTGTAAATGTACCGCCACCATCAATTGCATTACCTGCTGTAATTGTAATCGTTGAATCTTGAACATTGGCAGCTGCTTGTGATTGAGCTGCAGCAAGAATATCGGAAGCATGTTGTCCGTCAAGCAAATCAGCATCAAGACCTGTTCCTGCACCATCTACTGTTTTAATTGCTGTTAATATTTCAGCCGCAGTTTGATCTGCGGTAGCACCTGCTTCAATTAAATCAAGTTTTGCTCCATCTACCGAAACATCACGACCATCAACAGTACCAGAGATTGTAATATTACCATTAACATCAAGTTCACCAAACTGATGTATGTCTGCATTAAATACCGAACCATCGTTTGTTGTTAATTGTAAAGTAGTATTAGCGTTATACCATTCAAGATCCGATACACCAAGTACTGCTTGAGTTGAAGCTGCTGTGATACGACCATCGTCATCAATTGTTATGACAGGAATTGCGGAAGAACCACCATAAGATGCTGCTGTAACTCCTGTATCTTCAAGAGCTGTTGTAATACTTATAGAACCATCGGCTAAGTCAGTAAGTGTTGCAGAACCTGTACCAGTGACCTTACCGGTTAGCGTTACATCAATTGTTGGATCAGGAATGTTTGTTGCGTTTGACAAATCAAGGTAATAAGTACCTTCTTGACCATCTAATAAATCAGCATCTAATCCTGAAGTTGTTCCGTCAACTGTTTTAATTGCTGTAAGTATTTCAGATGCTGTTTGGTCGGCAGTTGCTCCTGCTTCTATACCATCAAGCTTTGTTCCGTCAGCATCAATATCACGACCATCAACTGTACCTGTGACAGTAATATTTCCTGTGACATCAATTCCTGAACCAAAGTCAACGTTAGAATCAAATGCAGATATAACTGTATTAAAAGAAGATCCATCACCTGTATTGATTTGGAAAGTATTGTTTGCATTGTACCATTCGGTACCAGTAAGACCTGCTACAGAGGCTGTAGAGACCGACGTAAGACGACCATCTGCGCCAACTGTAATAACAGGAATGGCTGTTGCTGAACCGTATGAAGCAGCTGTAACTCCTGAAGCAGCAATGTCAGTAGTAATTGTTCCATCTGCTAAATCAGTTAATGTAACTGAACCTGTAACATCACCGGATAAAGTAATTGTTGGGTCAGGTACATTTGTTGCGTTTGAAAAATCTGTATAGAAAGAACTATTTGCACCGTCTAATAAGTCGGCATCTAAACCAGAATATTCTCCATCAACTGTTTTAAGTAATGTTAATATTTCTGATGCTGTTTGATCTGCTGTTGCTCCTGGTTCTATACCATCAAGTTTTGTTCCATCTGCTAATATATCTCTGCCATCAACAGTACCTGTGACTGTAATATCACCTGTAACATCAATTCCTGCACCAAAATCAACATTGGCGTCAAAGGCTGAAATATTTGTTTGGAATAAACTTCCATCAACAGTTGAGACCTCAAATGTATTATTTGAAGTATACCAATCAACTCCATCAACACCTGCGACTGAAACATCAGCGGCTGCTGTTAATCGACCATCTTCGTCAACTGTGAATGTTGGTATAAGAGAAGCTGAACCGTATGAACCAGCAGTTACCGCCGTATTCGCAAGTTCAGTGGAAATAGAAATTGTACCTGAAGCTAAATCTGTTAAAGTGGTCGTCCCTGACCCTGTTACCTTCCCTGTTAAACCGACATCAATTTGAGGATCAGGTTTGTTCGTAGCATTTGTAAAATCTAAATAATAAGAACCTTCTTGACCATCTAGCAAGTCGGCATCGAATCCGCTGCCTGCACCAATATCACTTGTTGTAATAATACGACCTGTAGATCCACCTGAAGCAATTTCCCAATAATCGTTTGCTTCATTCCATTGTAGAACTACATTTGAATCTGTTCCTCTTTCAACTTCAAGACCTGCATTTTGACTTGCAGCACCTGTATGATTAGCATTAAGAGTAATGATGTTATCGGATAACTGAATAGTTTCCGTATTGACATATGTGGTGTTTCCTGATACAGTAAGATTACCTTGAACGATAAGGCTTCCTGCCATTGTATCGTCTTCATCTGATCTCAGGAATTGTGCGGAGGATACTCCGTCTAATAAATCTGCGTCTAGGCCTGAACCTGCTCCGTCAACTGTTTTAAGTAAGGTAAGAAGATCGTCTGGTGATGCACTAAACTCAACAATGGATTCTGTTCCACTATCATCTCGTTTAATGTAGATTTTACCGTCAGCTGTGTTGATCGCAAGTTCACCTAACTCCAATTGAGAGGTAGTCGGAACTCGACCTGCTACGGCGCTTCTTCTTAACTTAATTAATGTTGACATATGTATGTCCTTTAAATCCCATATACCTATTTAGGCAAATTTAAAAGGTTCCTCCATCTAATGTTGTAACTTCTACATCACCGCTTGTAACGGTAAAGTTTGCTGTATTAAACGATGCAACACCAATATTGGTATCTGACGCTAATTCACCAGCAATAGTTATTGTATTATCGGTAACTGTTGTATTAATGCCTTCGCCTGCGGCAAAGTTAATTGTCTCACCTAATGCAACTACATCTGTAGTTCCGGTCTCTGCTGATATAGAAATACCACCAGTTGTTAGGTTACTGACCGCAGTATCTAAAGATTGTTTATTTACTGCATCTAAACTATTGACAGGGTCTAACAAACCTGTTATAATAGAGTTATCAACACTAATACTACTACTAGATGAAGATAATGTTAATCCACCAGAGGTAGTCTCTAATGTATTATTGGCAAGGAAGGTATCATTACCAACCTTTATATTCGTATCTGTATTTATCTGTATTAGTCGAGAATCGAAACCCGCAGGGTTTAGTTTATATGTATTATTATCAGCATCAATAAATGATTGAGAATATACGTCTCCGTCTTTTACATACCAACTATCATTAGACTTATCAAAGTAAGTACCAAAGTTGAAATCATTACTTAAGAAACCAGCTTGCGTACCCAGCGCATAGAAATACATATTTCCTGAACCAGTACCCATAATGATTTGTGATACATTTTGCTGATAACCAATATGCATATTTTTAAATCGAGAAGTACCCGATGGATCAGCATAGAATGATAAGTTATCTTTACTTACAAATTTCGTTGCTCTTAAATCACCGTTAGATGTATCACCACCTTCTGCATTAATATACCTTGCATCAAGAACATTGTAATCAAACGTTGTAGTAATATCAACGTTAGAGTTATTAATTACTGTTCCTGCTCCGGTTACATCACCAAGTAGTGCAACCGTAAATGGATTCGTAAAGAAGTTTATTTTCTGATTTGGATTATCAGCAATAACTTGAATACCTTGCTCGGTATTATTTCTAACCGCGTCTTCAAGAACACCGTAAATAGAAGGTACGAAGTCAACAACCGCGTTGGAAGAAACTGATAAAGGAATATTTACAATAGAACGAACACGTCCGTAAATATCAAACTCAAAGTTTGGTACTGTTCCTTCAACACCAGCTTCTCTTAAACCTGAGAACGAATCCCATACGGTATCCAAAGCAAAGGCAGTAACATTATTTGCCGAATCGTAACTTTCAATTGTAAGACCAGTTCCAACTTCAAGACTTGGAGTATTCTCTGTATTGAATAAATCAAGAACGTAAGTATTAGCACCTTTTGTTATATGGAAGTCTCTATCAAAAGTATTCTCTACATAAAACTTGGTGACCGCATCTGAGTTTGCGATTGGCTCAGCAAGACCTGTGATAACCGTATTAGAAACATCAATATTTCCACCTACATCAAATACAAGATCAGTAGATGCAGCTGTTTGTATTGATTGGTCATTGCCAACTGTAAACGCAGTAACTCCTGCAGTTACAAATCTTAATTCGTCGTTATCAGCGCCAGGAGCAGATTCTGCTTCAATAAAGGTATCTTGGTCAACGTCTTTGACTCCACCTAAACTTGCCCAAGCATTTCCACTATAACCTTCAAATACTCCATCACTTGTATTGAAACGAACCATTCCAGCATCAAGAGGATTAGGTCTTTGAGCAGTTGTACCAACAGGAACTGTAATTGCACCAGTTGCATCAACTTCGACTACATCAGTATCACTTTTAAGTTTTCTTGTATATACTTCTGACCAATTAGAACCTGTAGCACCAAGATCAAATGTATTATCGGTTTGTGGTAATAAATCAGAAGTAAAGTCAGCAACTACATTAATTGAATCTGTTACTTGGTCACCTAAGGTTAAATTACCTGCGATTGTTACATCACCTGTAAATGAACCATCACCATCAACAACTAATGTTGTACCGTCCCAAGTAAATCCTGAATCATCGGTAAGTGCACCTGAAGGACCTGCGACTACAACTCTATTATCTGTTAAACTTGCGACTGATAATACATCGGTTGTTTGATTGTATGTTAATCCTGCATCACCTTGTATTTGTCCATTTGCTCCTGCGACAAATACTTGACCTTCTGATACTGTTTCAATTGTTGGAGCAGTTAAGAATTCTGAGCTTGCATTAACGGTTAAGTGACCACCGTCATATTTGATATTGTTGTTTGAAGATAGTGCACCTGTATCGGTTACGAACATCATTGTGTTCGCTTCAAGGTTACCTACTGATAAACTGTCACCTGATAAACCACCTGACGTACTAAAGTCACCATCAACAGAAATACCACCAACGATTGTTAAATTAGTACCATCCCAAGAAAGGTTTGCTTGACCTTCTAATGTACCGCCACCTGAGGTATAAACAATTGAACCTGGAGCAATTGTAGAAACTGCAGCTCTACCAAATGTTGCTTTGTCTTCGTCAAAATCAAATACGATATCAGAGTTAGCGCCAAATATCAAATCACCATCGGCTTCGAGAGACATTCTTTGAACGCCTGCCGTTTTGAATTTTAATTGATCGTTATCTGAACCGGGAGAATCTTCAGCAGTGATTAGAGTATCTTTATCAACGTCTTTAACACTACCTGCTAATTCTGACCAACCTATACCATCATAACCTTCAAATCTTTCGTCAGAACTATTATAACGAACCATACCAACTTGATTGTTAGCAGGACGGTCAGCAGTTCCACCAACAGGTAAAACAAATGCTCCTGTTTCATCAATTGAAACAACACCTGAAGAACTCTTTAATGAAGGAGTAAATATTCTACGCCATTCTTTAGTAGGAGTACCTAAACTATATGTATCGGAAGCATCAGGAATAAGGTCAGAAGTAAAGTCAGCAACAACTGTTACTGTATCAACTTCATTATCACCTAAAGTAAGGTTACCACCTATTGTAAGATTACCTGTAATATCGGCATCAGCATCTACTGTAAATGTTGAACCATCAAACCTTAATTTATTACTATCAACTAATTCACCGTCAGTACCTGCGAAAGTAATTCTGCCTGATGTTAAATCAGTAACATTAACTGAACCTAATTCTGTTTGACCTGGTACTCTAAGTATATCTAAAAATACACCACCTGTTGCCGTAATGGAAACTCCATCAAAACTCAGATTGGCAGAATCAATTAACTCACCGTTTGCACCGGCATACATGATACGACCTTCATTAAGGTCTTCAATATTAACACTACCTAAAGTTGCTTGGCCGGGTACAGATAGATCATCGAGGAATACACCACCTGTTGCGATAATACTTGTACCATTAAATGTCAACCCAGCAGAATCAATAAATTCACCGTTAGCGGCAACGAAAGGAATTCTTCCTGATGTTAAGTCTCTAACATTTAAACTGTCTGTATCTGTTTGACCATCAACTTGTAAACCATCAAGGAATACACCACCTGACGCAATTAATGAGTTACCGTCAAATGTTAATCCTGCACTATCAGATACAAAGCCATTAGCACCAGCAAATAATATTCTGCCATCTGTAATATTTCTTATGAATAGTGTGTTTGATAATACAGGACCGCCTACATCTAATTCTGTAAGTCCTGTAAGAGTATTAGTAGATTCACCTAATGTAAGTGATGTTGTACCAATCGTAATATCATCAGTTGATATAACAGTTGAATTGGCAGAAAAGTTTAAAGGATTTAAGCTGACATTTTCAAAATCAGTAACATGACCGAAAGTATCAATTGAAATATTTTTAGGATAACTTAAATTTGGATTTGTTGTACTAACAGCGTTTGAAGTATCAGCATGTCCTACAACAACATTTGCAGCTTCATCAGTAATGGTTTGTGTAATAACAATTCCATCAGCTGAATTAACTTGGCTTACATATGGCCCAATCGTATCAATTCCGAGAACTACGGAATCTGGTACAATTTGTGGTTTTCTTTCTGCAGGAGCAACTATCGCAGTCGACTGACCTTGCTTCGGGACGGCCTTAATCGTGCGGCCAGCACCGATCTTGACCTTTATACTCACTTATGAAACCTCCGTAATAGTATCAACTACGATTGCCAAGCCTTCTACTATTTTTGTTAGTTCTCCTGTTTGTTTTTCCATGACAACATCATATTGGTATTTTCCAGGACTCAACGCTTCTGTTTGCTGATCTGTAAGTACTAATGTGATATCGTTATTTGATACTTCTATGTTGAAGTTGGTTGCTGCTGATTGTGAGTATACTTTTCTAATGCTGCTATAGAAGTTGTAAACAGAGATGGTCGCATCATCATATTCGACACCTTCATCATTGAACAGATTTAATTCTGTTCTGAAGTCCAAACCCTTATCGATGTATATATTAGCTCTTGATGCCATTGTTATGAAACCTTTTATTAAATTTTTCTATTATTACCTTATTTATAATATCCGGTCCCACAAATAGAAAAGGACATTATTAAAATGCCCTTGTATTTCCATTAACTTTTAATGACAGAGCACGTTGTTTACATAATATAATTTAGTTCTTAAGGTCTTCGATTTCTGCTTTTAATTCTTTAATTGCTTCAATCAGTACTCCAACAACGTTGCCGTAAGCTACATGTTTAATACCATCAACCTCTGTCACAACCTCTGGAAGGATTGTTTCGATTTCTTGGGCAATAACACCAGTTGCAGTTAAACCAGATTCTTTCCAATCAAAGTTAACTCCTCTTAAACTATCAACCTTATCAAGCGCATTTTCAATGGTATGAACATTTTCTTTGAGTGATTCGTCAGATGTTGAATTGAAGTTAGCTGCAGTAATATCACCTGTTGTTGTAACAGTAAATGCTTGACCGTCTAAGTTACCACCTAACTGAGGAGTAGTATCTTCAACAATGTTACTTAACGAACCACCGCCGCCACCACCTGTTGGCCATGTTGTAATTGTAGTACCGCCAAGTGTTGCTCCACCAGCAATATTAATATTTTCAACAGTAACCATATCGGTTTGTGCTGTATAGAAGAAGTTAGCTTGGTTACCGGTTTGCATCGGACTTGAACCATGATCATAGTTAGGACCTGTAGTACCATATAATGGTCTTGCACCTGATCCACCTTGAACCATGGTAATGAACATGTTTGTTGTTTGTAAACCTGAAGCATTAATATCATCAACTTCTACTTCATCAGTTGCACCTGCGGTACCTTGTGGACCAAATCCACCTTGAACACCTTGAGGTCCTTGCACTGTACTATCAGCACCAGCAGAACCTACTGTACCTTGAGGACCGGCTGGACCTGCATCTCCAGGACTACCCTGAATACCGTCTCCACCTACATCTCCTTTTTCACCTTGAGTACCCTGTGGTCCGCCACCAGCAGCACCCTGTGGTCCTTCATCTCCAAAGAATCCTTGAGTACCTTGAACACCTTGAACACCTTGATCTCCAGGAGTACCAGGAGCACCAGCTCCACCGTCTGCCCCATTATCACCTTGAGCACCAGTTTCACCTTGAGCACCTACACTACCGTCTCCACCTGCTGGACCCGCTGGACCTTGAGGACCTTCTTGACCTAAGCCACCATCTCCACCAGTTGTACCCTGTGGTCCTGAACCACCTGTATCTCCAGTAAATCCTTGTAAACCTTGAGGACCTTGAACACCATCTTCACCAGCACCAGTTTCACCTTGTGGTCCATACCAACCCTGAGTACCTTGTGGTCCTTGTACTGTTGAATCTGCTCCTGCCTCTCCAGGTCCACCTTGAACACCTTGAGTACCTTGTGGTCCTTGAACACCAACACCAGCATCTCCAGTAAATCCTTGAGTACCTTGGTCCCCTTGTAATCCGAGATCACCTTGAATACCGTCACCACCAGCTCCACCTTGGAAGCCTTGATTACCTTGAACGCCTTGAGTACCTTGGTCTCCCTGTAAACCTTGAGGACCGGTTCCGCCAGGACCATCGTTACCTTGAGTTCCTTGATAACCCTGAGCACCTTGAGCACCAGTTCCATCATTACCTTGAACACCTTGGTCTCCTTGTAAACCTTGAGTACCTTGTGGTCCTTGAACATCACTCGGTGCACCTATTGTTCCTTGAGTACCTTGTAAACCTTGAGTACCCTGAGGTCCAAATCCATCAGCACCTTGAGCACCAAAACCTTGTGGTCCTTGTGTACCTTGGTCGCCTTGTAATCCTTGTGTACCTTGTTGTCCTTCTCCACCAGGCTGACCTTCATCACCTGCTCCACCCTGAACACCTTGTGTACCTTGAGTACCTTGTGCACCAGCACCAGCAGGTCCTTGAGCACCGTCGTTACCATCAGAACCGATAATACCTTGAGTACCTTGGTCCCCTTGTAAACCTTGAGTACCTTGGTTACCCTCTCCACCAGCTCCTTGGAATCCTAACTCACCTTGAGCTCCGGTAAATCCTTGAGTACCCTGAACACCTTGAATACCTTGACCACCGCCAGGTCCTTCATCACCTTGATCACCTTGAGTACCCTGAACACCTTGTGTACCTTGATCTCCTTGTCCTGTATTACCTTGTAGACCTTGGTCACCTTGAGTTCCTTGAACGCCTTGAGTACCTTGAACACCTTGACTACCTGTTGAACCAGTATCACCTGTTCTTGCGAATGTAATAGTAACATCTTCATTATCAACAAATGTACCATTACCACTTACAAAAGCGGATGATATAATAAAGTAACCTGTAACCTCTGTAAGAGCAGAGATTGTAAATATTTGGAATGTTTCTGGAGTACCTTTCTTAGTAATTCTAAAGTGACCTTTAATAGGACTTGTAGAATCATCAATTGTTCTAAGGAAAGGTTCAATATTAACAAAGTTATCATCTCTATCACCGATATAAGTAGCGGTAACAGAAGAATAAGTACTGTTATTGAATTTTAATCCACCGATACCAGGTGAGTTGTTAACTGTATCTGTTTTAAAGGTATAGTCAAAAGTAATACCACCGAACGATCCAGATTCACCTTGATCACCCTGCGTACCTTGAATGCCTTGAGTACCTTGTGTACCTTGACCAATTAAACCTTGGAATCCTTGGAAACCCTGTGTACCTTGAGGTCCTTGAATACCAGCTGGGCCACGAGGAACAAATGTTAATAACGTTTCAACTCCATGAGAAGAAGTAACTGTTGTCCAACTTGAAGCATTACCATCAATATAAACAACATCAAAGTAACCGTAATTCTTAGCACCTGAATCCCAAGTCCAATCTGTAATTTCGTAAACTAACCAATGATGTCCGCCAGGACCTGGATCTCCGCCTGCACCTATTTGAATTTTTAAATAAGCCTTTGGTGATCCTGGGAAAGAATCAATATAATCTAATAAAGCATCAATCTCTGTTGTAAATTGGTCAGCAGGAACATCGTCAAGTGTAATTAATGTAGCAAGTTGAGGATTAGAATTATTGAACTTAAAGTTGTTTGAGCCTGGATCAGTACCACCAACAACGTTAGAGCTATAATTCCATACAAATGTTAAACCACCGTATTCGCCTTGCTCACCTTGAAGTCCTTGTAATCCTTGAGTACCTTGTGCACCCTGAGCACCAGTTCCACCTGTAAAGCCTTGAGTTCCCTGAACACCTTGGTCGCCTTGAGTACCTTGAATACCTTGCGTTCCTTGGTCACCTTGAACACCCTGAATGGCTTCCCCTTGTAATCCTTGGAAACCTTGCGTTCCTTGGTTACCTTGAGTTCCTTGAACACCTTGGTCGCCTTGTAATCCTTGAGTACCTTGATCGCCTTGTAATCCTTGAGTACCTTGTGGTCCTTGAATACCACGATCACCGTTTCTTGAGAAAGTTACTTTAACACCAGTTCCGTTGCTTAAAGACGTTGCACCACTAATTCTTACAACTTCAAATTCCCAATAACCAGTCTTATCTGTTATTACATCAATTCTAAGTAATAGTTGATTGTAAATATTTGTTTCATCAACAATACGAACATAACCTTTAGGATCTCCAACAATTGCGTCAAGCTCAGCAGCAAGACCGTCCATAACATTGTTAGTACCTTCGTCTTCATCATCAATCCATAACTTAAGACCTGAAGATGAGAGTGAAGTATCACTAAACCTTATAATACCTGTACCTGGGTCGGCATCTGTTGTATTATTATCGTATTCGTAGTTATAACTGATTCCACCAAAGTCACCAGTATTACCTTGTAGACCCTGATCACCTTGTAAACCTTGAGTACCTTGATCGCCTTGTAACCCCTGAGTACCTTGGTCTCCTTGTAAACCTTGACTTCCTTGTGAACCTACTTCACCTTGAGCTCCAGTAAATCCTTGAGTACCTTGAACACCTTGAGTACCTTGGTCACCTTGAATACCAATGAATCCCTGCGTACCTTGAACACCTTGTGTACCAACTCTTCCAAATGAAAGTATAAATGCAGGATCTGATGCAACGTTTGTGAATACACCTGAACTGTTTGCTACATGACTAATTTGTAATGTTAACCAACCTGTGTTGTCAGTTACATCATTAATTTCAAAAGTAATAAACTCTTGAATATCTGAAATTCTTGTAAGTTGTATATAACCTTTAACTGGTCCTGCTACTAAATCAATACTGTTTAATAAGGCAGATACATCTTTATTATTTTTTGCTTCTTGGTCAATAAACATTGCCGTAGCAAGAGAAGGGTCTGTATTGTTAATTGCCCAACCACCAACACCTGGATCTGAAGCAATTGTAGATGCGTCGTAATCAAACTCAAATGATACTCCACCATAAGTACCTGAATAGCCTTGTAGACCATCGTCTCCTTGAATACCAGTAAAGCCTTGAGTTCCTTGAACCCCTTGGTCACCTTGAGTACCTTGTATACCTAAGTCACCTTGAATACCAGTAAAGCCTTGGTTACCTTGTGTTCCTTGCAGTCCCTGCGTTCCTTGGAAACCTAAGTCACCTTGAATACCTTGCGTTCCTTGATTACCCTGAACACCTTGATAGCCACGGAATCCTCTTTCACCTTGAATACCTTCGTAACCTAATTGACCCTGAACACCTTGATCGCCTTGTACACCTTGTAAGCCTTGAACTCCACGGAACGTACCGAGGTTAATCCAAACAGATCCATCATATACCCAGATTTCTTCGTCTGCGTCATCAATGACAGCATTACCAACAACAGCAGAACCAAAGGCTGTATTTAATGTTGCTTGAGGATCTCCACCTGAGTCAACATCTGGTACTGAACCAATAATATCGAAGCCAGGACCGTAATCACCTTGTGTACCTTGAGCACCTTGAGCTCCTGAGAAACCTTGAACACCTGCACCAACTTGAGTAACAGGATCTGAAGCAAATACCATAACAGTAAACGCTTCTGTTGTACTTGGTGTTACAACAGCTCCATTTCCGTCATATAATGCAATCTGAAATCCATTTACTGTTTTATTATTTACTGATACAAATCTTGTATCATCTTGAAACTCACCATCAGTTACAACAGTATAATCAGTATCAGGTTGAGCAGTAGCAAATGTAAGATCTAAAGTACCATTAGCTACATCCCAATTTGCAGCTGTAATACTTGTTCCTGTTGGAGTTGTACCATCAACTCTCATGAAAGCAAATGGTAAGATCGCGCTTTGTGTTACACCACTATCAGTTAAGAATTCTTTCCACTGGGTACCATCGGAGTAATATACCTTATCATTATCAGCATATACAAGTGCACCCTCGTAAGGTACGGGGTCAAGTGTAATCGGATATGGCTGCGGTATACCGTAACCAAGTAATTGATTCTTTCCTGTTATTGTACCAAATCTGGACATCTTTGTTTATTTCCTTAAATTCAAACCTAATTAATAATATATTTATTCTTAGACAACATCGTCTTCTTCAGATTGACCTTGCGTGAATGACAATGTAGCATGTACTGCTAAATCAGTATCAGCTTTAATTTCTAATGTATCACCACTCTTAAGAAACTGTCCGTTTAATGGAATTGGTGTTGTTTCATTTGCCGTGATTGGCATATTCCTTAATACATAAAATTCTGCATTAGCTTCATCTCTATGGAATCTTAAATCAATTAAAACTGTACTTGATGTCGTATTACATAATACTAAAGGTGATATGATTTCACCAACACCTGGTTCAATTGTTTCGGATCCACCGAATACTAATTCAGGAACTTTATAATTAGGTACATCTGCAATCACTTGCCAGTTCGTAGTCACAATCTCGTTAATCGCAACTGGTTTTGCGTCTGGAGCTTGACTCGTTGTAATTGTTGTTACGCTCATTTTTCTTATTCCCTTTTAAATTTTTTAAACTACCGCTCTCGAGTTCGAAGCACGTCTTGCTAACTTACGAACCGAAGAAGTAAATGGTCGGCCTTCAATACGACCTGTTCTACCGTTAATTCTTAGACCTCTTGCGAAGTACTGGTTATTCAATTCATCAGCACCTGACCAACGAATACGTCCACCGTTTTCATTGAGTACCGAAGCAATCGCCGATATAGCAGCACCTAAGTTTCTGAAGTTCAGAGGTAATGCGTTTCTGTTAACACCAGCCGATGCACCGTTGAACTGGTGAGCAATGGATTCAACCAATGATCCGAAGATCAATGTTTCAGGTCTTAATACGTTGTCTTTCAGACAGTCGTCAAATAATCCATTAACCATTGCGGTATGTTCAGCGTCAGGTGATAGATTTGTTGTAATGTAAGTTTTCATTCTATCCCATGAACCAACAAATGCATCCAATAACGTTGTATCGTTAGCACCTTCTAAGGTCCAAGCGGTACCATTCCAATAATATATATCACCGGTAAAGTTACTTACTGTAATATCAGTGGCAACAATATAAGCATAGTTAGGTTTCATTCCAGTAACACTACTTAGATCTGCGAAGGAATTAACTGATCCTCTGTATTTCAGACCTTGCATTGTTGGATTGAATACTGGGAATACATGAGTACCGTCATAGTTAAAGAACGACGCGGTAAATGTTCTTACAGCATTCTGAGAACCATTATCACTATATGTAGGTTGTGGAACATCAGGATTGAACTTATCGTAAGCAAAGTCATTATAGACAGCAGTTAATAAGTTTCTTGCATCCCTTCTTGTTAAATTAATATCAACGAAGTTGTAAGCAGAGTTAACATGTCTTACAGTATCTTTCTGTAATTCTTTTCTTCTTTGACCGATAATGTTTTGAGCATCGGTAAATATTGAATTACTGAATGTGTAATCAGGTTCCATTAATACAGGTAAGTACTTAGTATCGTTATATAATTGTGTCTTATAGAAGATATTTGCTAATTCTTCAACCTTCTTACTTTCGACTTCAGTTGCGAGTTCACCAAGTATTGTTTGACCTGGGTATTCACCTAATACGATATCCTTACAAATTCTACCTAAGTGACGGTATGATTTTGCAGTCGGTATTCTTTGATCTTCAGGCAATCTGTAAATTTGATTCCAGAAGTAGAAATCAGCATTCCATCTTGAAGCACTGTTACCACCGAAGTTTAAGTCGAAGCTGAATGCATCGAGTAAGAATCCTGTATCTCTTCTACATTTTGCTTTGTTGTAATCAAGTACATTAAAGTTACTATTGATATATTCAGTTACATCAGAAGCAAGTTCCTCTGTATTGTTATCAAGTTTAGTACCAACATTCCTTAATGTAGCATCAACCCAACTTGCAGTTTCAGTAGGTAATGGTATTTCATCTGTATCATCAGCTCTTACAACATTCTCAATGACAGCAACAAGATCATGTACCTGAGTACCTTCAAGAGCCGTAGCAGCTGTACCTACAGTATTCTGTGGAGTTAATGTATAATTACTTGCATTAGTTACTGGAGTTTCTTGAACAACCTGCTCAACAACATCACCTAGTAATTGTAATACATCAGCGTATTGAGTTTTAGTATCTACAGGAAGTACTGATACTCCGTTCTCGAAGTATATACCTGCTGATTGTAATGTAGCAAAGTTAGAATCGTGTTGTACATCATGAGAGATTGAGTCGATAATATAACCGATATCTCTTCTGCATTTTGCTTCAGGGAAACTTAACGCGTTATGAGTACTTGATAGATATGTAATTACTGATTCTGCCAAGATTGAAGATCTTCTTTCTACAACCTCTTTAGAAGTAATGTAGTTATCACCCATCCAAGTTTGTAATACATCAATTCTTTCAGGTATTGTGTTTCTTGTTTCAATATTATCATCAACTGCGTTGGCAACAATTTCAACAAGTTTTCTTGCTTCTTTACAAGTATTTGGATTTGCACCAACCGCAACCATATCCTGTGCTTCTACAGTTTGATATGAAGGTAGGCCATTCCAATAATCGTATTTAGTTACAATATCACCTGTGTAGTATTTTCCTGTTCTTGGATATAAAGTAGTTGTAATATCTTTACCACCAACAACGTGTTCTACAATTTTTGCCAAGTGTAAGAATGCATCTCTTGTACCCATTCTTTGTTCGATTTGTAATCCAGTGTTTACAGCATTCTCAAAATACATTCCTGCGGTTTGAACTGATGCCGCATTACCACCGTATTGAATATCGTGACAAAGTGCATCGATGATATATCCTGTATCTCTTCGACATTTTGTTTCACTGTAAGGTAATACTTGATAGAACTCTGACAGATGAGCAAGTAACGAAGTAGAAACTGAATCCTTAATTCCGTCAAGTGCAAGGTAAGCAGCAGTTGCTGTTGCACCCCATACTGCGTTTGTTTCATCAGGCATTACAACCTTAGGAGAAAGTAACATTGTGTTATTGGTAATTGAGTCAGCAACAATATCAAATAGTGATTCTACTTCAGCAGATATAGCAGCCTGAGCAGTTCCACCTGCGAATGATTGAGTTTCACCGTTACCAGCAGATTTAAGTCCACCGATATCAGTATCTAAACAAATAAGTTCAGCACAATCACCAAGGTGAGCAAATGCAGCAGCCGTTGGTTCTCTTTGATCTGCAGGTAATACTGATACCGCATTTTCAAAGTAAAGTTTTGCATCGTTCAGTGTAGCAAAGTTTCCACCGTATTGAGCATCAGCTGCAATGGCATCAATTAAGTAACCTGTATCTCTTTCACATCTAGCAACATCGTAACTATGTGAAGGTCTGTTAGCAGCAAGCCATGCTGTAATTTCAGCTTGTAAGAATGCTTTATTATTTTGTAACTGAGATCTTGCATTAATTCTTTCAGTTGAAGGTGATGTATTTGTATAATCAATTGCATCAGCGTTAGCACGACCGTTAGTCATTATATCAATAACTTCATTAAACGCAGTTTCTGTTCTACGTTTCATTTCACCGTCAACTACAGCCTCAATTGCCTTATCTCTTGCGAACTCAATACCTTTTATTGTTTCAGTTAACTGTTCGTTAATAACTACGTCAGCACCAGCAGAACCTGTTCTATATGCAAGGCCATTAAATATTGCTGATTGATTACCGCCTGTTAATACATCAGTCCTAACTGCGTCGATAATCATTCCAACATCTCTCTTACATTTGTCACCGTCAAATACGTAGTAACGATCTTTGAGGTATCCTTGTAATTCTTCGATGATGAAGTCTCTGTTTCTTACTAATTGCTTTCTTGCCAATGTTCTGTTAGGATCAAACGAAGCCTTAGTTAATGTTGGCATTTCAGAATCTTCAATATTGGTCTTATCAATTAAATTAGATACTGAGTAAATTAATTGTGCAACTTCTCCAGCCTTAGCAGAACTTGCCACAGTTCCATCTATAATATGATATGGACCCATACTAATTGCATCTGCATCAGCGGATACGAATGTATGTGGTTGTTGTCCTGAACCACCTGTTCCTACATTCATTGAAATTGTAGTTGAGGTTGTAGCAATAATTTTAACTGCTTTATTGTAATAAGGATGATGTTTCTGTGGTGAAGTATGATTCGCAACTCCACTACCCATATCACAACTGAATGTTACACCGTTTGGTTTTAGATATACTTCAGCGTTAACATCAAAACTGTGAGTACCAATATCAGCAACATAAATTCCTGTAGCAGGATCGTAGGTTGCAGATGAAACTCCGAATGTTGTATAAGATGAAGTTTGTTGAGTACCTGCAGCGACAGGAGCAGCCAACCCTGCAAGTCTGTTAAATGCAAGTTGAGTTGCCTCACGTTGTTCATAAGGCAATACATTGATTGCTTCTCTTAAACCTGAAACGTTAGCAGTATCTTCGTAATTAGATAATGTTCTGAATTGACCTTTTACTTCAATTGGTAAAACGTTAGTTGAACGTTGCTGTTCGTAATCAGCAGATGTTGTATCAAATCTACGGAAGTAATAATCAAATACTTCTAATGTATTTTCATTTCCGCCGTACTCAATATCTCTACTGATTGCATCAACCATGATTCCGATATCACGTTCACATGTTGCTTTCTTATAAGGTAATCCGTTATGTTCATCTCTTAAGTAATCAATTACTGAAGCAGAAAGATTTTCTGTCATACCATCAATTGCAGCATGAGCCGCAATCATTGCATCTTCAACATTTGGTTCAATATATGCAGGTAAGTAATCTAATGTATTGTCGCTGATTACTTGAGTTACAATATTAACTCTATCTCTTGCTAGGTTAGCAACTTCGATTCCGTAATCAGTTCCTGAATCATCCTGTGCTTGACCATTTCCTGTTGTAGGAGTAATAGTAACATCACGTACGATATTCCAAACAACATCAGCAATATGTTCCCATGTTTTGTATGTTGGCAATACTTGATCATCAGGTAATACTGATACCGCATTTTCAAAATACAATCTTGCGAAGTTAACTGAACATGTATTTCCACCAAACTTAACATCTTGTATTAAACCATCAACAAGATAACCTGTATCTCTTTCACAAGCAGCAGTATCATAATTCAGTGTTGGATAATTTTGAGCAATATAAGCAGTAGTTTCAGCAATAATAAATGCTCTGTTTGTAATTAAGATATTACCAGCATCATTATGGTTATTACTTAACGCGGCAGTTGCACCCCATTGTTTTGTACCAATGTTTGCTGAACCATTTTGCATGATATCAATGATCTTATCAAAATGTTGATTTGTTCTTGTTAACGCAACTCCTGTTACTGAAGGATCTGCTGCAACTTGAGCTTTAAGATAATTAATTGCCGCAACTGTTTCAACCAACTGATCGTCAATAACTTTATTAGCACCTACAGAACCGGTTCTATATCCTAGACCCATGAACTGAGAGTTCCAAGTTGAGTTTGTTGCCATATCACGTCTTACAGAATCAAGAATGAATCCTGAATCTCTTGAACATTTTTCTCCATCAAATACAAAGTATTGGGTATCCAAGTAAGCGGATACTTCCTTAGCCAAGAAGTCTTTGTTTTGTTGTAGTTGTTCTCTTGCGTATTGACCTTGAGATTTATAAGTAGATTTTGAAACACCGTCTTTGATTACTGATACGAAGGTATGTACTCCACCTGCTGTACCTGCGATACCCATATCAACAGTAACAACATCACCAACGATTGCTGTAATGTTCATTGGCTGCATGTAGTTTACATCGCCTTTTCTTGGGTATGAATGTTCAGTTGCATCACCATCTTGAGAACAAGTAAATGTAAATGCGTATGGAGCGAACTCAACATAATCTTCTGTTGTTAAATCGTGTCCTGGTATTGTTATATCACTTAACCCAGTAGCAGGAACAAATGTTGCTGTAGTTGGAGTGTAATGCTTGACATAAGATGCAGGATCAGTAAAGAATAAACCATCCGTGTCAATTGCCCCAGCATCCGCTCTAACGAATGTATGAGTACCACCAGTACCTGTTCCGATGTTCATTGTAATTGTATCGGCAGTAACTTCTGTAAGTCTTACAGGGGTCTTATATGCAGGATGGTGTTTAGCCGGTGCAGCATGTTCTGTAACACCGCCATCTAAAGTACAAGTAAAGATTACTGAATTTGGTTTAATAACAATCGTATCACCAGCTTCCAAATTGTGTTTTCCAATTGATGCTGTAAATACGCCAGTTACTGCGTTATACGTTGCATCGTATGGAGTATATGTTGAATTGTACTTAGCAGTTTTAACACTGTCTGATGTAGCAGAAACAAATGTATGAGTTGAAGTATCAGTACTTGTACCTACATTTACTGTAAACGATGTAGATGTTGTTTGTGCAACAACGACAGGCTTCTTGTATGCAGGATGATTTCTTGTTCCTTTAATTGCTCCTGTGACAGCAGATACAAATGTATGAGTTCCACCGCCGTTAGCAACTGCTCCAACATTAGTTCCAATTACGTTTCCATTTACAGAAGTAATTTTAACTGCCTTCTTGTAGAAAGGATGATGTGGTTCAGGTGCAGAGTGTTGAGTTTGATTATTATCTATTGCACAAGTAAATGTAATACCACGAGTTGCGAACTCGATCTCATCACCAACCTGTAATTTATGAGTACCTATATCCGCTGTAAATTCACCGGTTGCTGGATCATAACTTGCATCAGTTGGAGTAAAGTTAGTTACTGTTTGAGTTGGGTAAGTATGTTGAGATGCATTACCATCAGTTGCACAAGTAAATGTTAAACTGTTAGGTGCAAGTAATACTTCTTCTCCGACTTGTAAATCGTGAGCACCAATTGTAATAACCGTTAAACCAGTTACAGGATCATATGTTGCATTAGATGGAGTATAGATCTTATTACCAGAATTTAGAATATTTTTAACTTTATCAATATTCTCTACTGTTCTATGTCTTGATGCTTCGTCAGATAACGCCTTAACTTCTGTAATTGAATTAGCAGCTGCAGAAACAAACGTATGCGGATATTGTCCTGTTCCACCTGTACCTACATTCATTATAATAGTTGTAGAAGTAACTGCCTCGATCGGACAAGGATGATTAAAGTAAGGATGATGCGCAGCAGGAACAGCGTCGTTTTGAACTCCGCTTCCTGTATCACAACTAAACACAATACCACCATCAGAGAATCTTACATAATCTCCAGGTAATAAACTATGCTGACCAATTGTTGCTTCAAACTTTCCTGTAGCAGGATCGTAAGTTGCAGTTGTTGGTGTAAACTGAGCACCAGGTGTTGTACTAATTAATTCCTGCTTCAATGTTTCCATTGAACCTAATGTTTCTACTAACTGATTATTAATAACATTATCAGCAAGTGTAGTACCTGCTCTATAAGCAATACCAGTTTGAACTGCGTTATAGTTTGTTCCTGTTAGAATATCTCTTTCAACTGCAGGTAAGATATAAGAAGTTACATCTCGACGACACTTGTTAGAATCGTATCTATAATAAGTATCTTCAATATAACCTTCAATTAAATCTTGAATGAATTCTTTGTTTCTTTGTAATTGCTTTCTTGCATTTATCTTATTAACAGATATACTTGAGTCTTCTGACCATTTAATATCATCCCCTAATATAGATACTGCATTAGGTAAAGCTTCAACAAATGTATGATCATCAACAATTGCTGATTTACCAACATTAATTGTAATTGATTTTGCGTTAGAACCTATAACCTCAACTGGTGTTCCTGCTGCTGGGTCAGTAGCTCTTGGGTAACCTGTTCTCTTTGTATTATTATCTCTGTCACAAGTAAATACCAATCCACCTGTTTTCAATAATACATAACGACCTGCAGCCAAACTATGACCTGCTGTAAACGCGTTAGGTGTTGCTGAAACAAACGTATGAGGTACTTGACCTGATCCACCTGTACCAACATTCATTATAATCGTTGTAGCAGATGTTCCTATGATAGGACATGGTTTGTTATAGTATGGGTGGTGAGCTTCAGGAACTGCGTGATTCTGTTCACCTCCTCCCATATTACAACTAAATGTAATACTTTCAGGTTTTATCCATATATGATCACCAACTTCTAGTGTATGTGAACCTACAGTTGCTTCCATGATTCCTGTAGCAGGATCGTAGGTTGCGTTTGATACCGTAAGTCCAGTTGTTTTGCCGAGTGTGATAACTGATAAACCAGTTTCTGGGTCATAAGTTGCGGCAGTAGGAGTAAACTGTTTTCCTTTGTTCTGAAGGATTTCTAAAATGTTATCGTATGCATCATCAAGACGATCAGAAGCAACGTATGAATCTCCATCAACCAATTCATTTGTTTGATCTTTCAATCTCTTGTATGCTGCAACCGTTTCGTTATTCTGATTTTCCATAACAGTTTTTGCAGCAGCCATGTAATATGCACGACCTGCAGTTACTGAGTTATAGTTTGTGTCAAATAACATATCGTTTTTAACAGCAGGAATAATATAATCAGATACATCTCTACGACAAGCTTTACTATCGTAAGCATAGAACTCATCGTTGTTCTCAATCCAATCAATTAAATCTGTTGTAATTAAATCTTTGTTATCTTGTAAAAGATGTCTAGCTGCGGTATAAGGAACAGAAGTATCTTGCCATATAATCGGGTTGATGTTCTCTTCACCGTACTCTAATACATTTAGAAGTTCTCTAAAGGATGTTTCAATACGTTCGTTGATTTCAGAATTACCTGAAACAAATATTTCTTTTGTTCTATCTCTTAGGTATTCTAATGAACCTTTTGTTTCTTGTAACTGTTCTCCAGGTACAACGTAACTGATAGGTGATCTATAAGTAATACCACCTAAACGACCCCAATAGTTGGTATCGAGAGCAACATCGTATCCTGTACCATCAAGTACAATACCTGAATCTCTTAAACATTTTTCTGAATCGTATTCTTGATAACCTAATCCGCCGTTGGCAGTATTGGCTGTAAGGTATTCAACGACATCTTCAATAATTTCGTCTGCACCGTAATCAATTGATTCTGCGAAGGCAGTATTACCAATAATAGGTACTGCTGTTGCTTTTGGAGCAAAGAACTGAGTTGTTCCTTTTGCTCTCATTGATATATCACCGAACTGAGTACCTGAGTTGTTCAGCGTCATTTGACCACCATTCAATGCATAGAATGCACAACGAACGAAGATTGACAATGAACCAATACCGTTAACACCAGCACCGTCTCTAGCAACATATCCTAAACCGTTTTGAGTACGAGGTGTGAAACCAAAACAAAGTACGTATGTATATAATGAATCGGTATCAAGTACTCTTCTATCTGCAAGTACACAACCGCCACCACGACCAACCGCTCTGTTAGGGAAGTCGTCAATTCCGATGGATTGGACAACACCTGTTCCACCAGATTCTGATGTTACTGTATCTCCAACTTTAAATCCTTGACCGTTCTTAAGGTTACGAACTCTGATTGTTCTTGTCTGATTAACATCACCAGGAACTGTACCTTTGAGTGCGTCTAATGAATCATCCCAAGATAAGTAACCTATAGCACCAGATGAGAATACAACTTCATCATCAAGTTTCCATAAACTTAGAAGTGGGTCAATGTTATTACCAGTAATATTTGTTTCAAGTACAAATGTTTGACCAAGGTCAGCAAGAGTACCTTTTGAATTATAAGGGTTAAGAGGTGGTTCAACATCTTGACGTAAGAAGTTAGATAACTGAGTACTATCTCTTAAGTAAGGTGAACGTAATAGTTTGGCACCTGGTCGATAAGCAATCGCAAATCCACCTTCTGGGAAATCAAAGTTATCAACCTTAAAGTTTTGATAACCAAATCCTTGAACATAACCACCAGAACCAACTAAGATTCCGTTATTGTTTTCGTATCCAGGAAGTAGTTCGATAACTGTAGCATACTGACCTGCAGTTGAAGTACAAGAACAGTCATCAGGTAATTGAAGATTACCTTTTGTATAATAAGTACCAGGACCTACTGAAATATGAACAGCGTTATTAATTGCGTTACGATTTAATTCGCCACCTGCTTTTTCTAAACAAAGTTCAAATGCTCTTTCTAATGTTCTTACAGGTTGTAATTGAGTACCTGGGTTTTTATCATCACCAGATCCTGCATCAGCATGAACCTTTAAAGCTTGTGCTGTTTTCTTAGATACTTCGTCGAATAGTTGACCAAAGTTAATTTGTTCTGTATCACCTGTCTTTTCGTTACGAATTGCGAAATAGGATTCATCATCCATTGGAGCTTCAAATTCGTTATTGAGATCCATGTCGAAGTCGACAAGTTGTGATCTATCAATTACACCACCTGTAAATGTCGATCCACCAAGAGTACCATTATCGAATGAAGAATTATTTGCACCAAGGCCATCAGCAGTTGAACTACCAATTGACATGTTAGTCGCAACAACATTATCCATTACACCTTGGAATTCACTGTTAGTAATAACACTATCAGAAAGCGTAGAATCATCAATCGTTGAATTAGTTAGGACAACATTGTTTCCTGTACCGTCATTAAACTCAGATTGTGTTATAACAATATTGTTGGCAGTAGAATCTTCGATTGTTCCATCAGAGAAATCAGAATTGATAATAACTGCATTATCAATATCACCGTCTGTATAGGTGGCATTAGTAATGTCAGTATTATCCATCGTACCATTAACGATATCACTATCACTAATATCACCGTTATTAAACTCGGAGGCTTCGATGACAACATTATTTGCTGTTGAATTTGTAATAGAAGAATCATCAATTGTTGAGTTCGTTAAGATTACATTATTACCTGTACCTTCGTTGAACTCTGAATTTGTTATGATGACATTATTTGCTTCACTGTCAAATAATTTTGAAGATGTAATTGTTACGTTGTTAGCAGTACCATCATTGAACTCTGAACTTGTAATAATAAAGTCGTTGGCAGTTCCACCAAGTAACTCTGTAGTAGTGAATACATTATTATTACCAATACTGTCATTTAACTCAGAATTTGTAATGACAACATTGTTAGCGGTTGAGTCAAAGATTTCACCATCACTGAATGAAGATGAACCGATTGTGATATTGTTGGCTACACTGTTTGTCATCAGTGTATCGTCGATGTTACCTCTTAGGAAAGCCGTATCTTCAATTTCAGAATTGTCCATTTGGACATTATCAATACGAGAATCGCGCAGGATAACGCCAGAGATGTTTCCACCTGTAATTTGAATCCTAGCAAAGATTTCGTATTGAATTGCTTCAACTAATTCTTTCCTAGTAATATTACTTGTACCGTCGTCTCCTTGGACAAGGTTGACAATAACGAACAGGTCTTCTGTTCTGGTATTGGCACCAGTAATCGGAGGTAGTTCTGAAATTTTTGCCATCTTTAGTCTTTTCCTTGTGGTATTACCTTATTATTTATAAGTATAATACTCAATTACTCTTTGTTTTCAAGCTTGTTTTCTAAAACATTTACCTTTTCACTTAAATCCTGAATTGCTTTTATTAGGATCGGCACCAATTGTTGATATCTTACAGCCTTGTAAGTATCATCTTCCATTTCAATATCATAAACTACTTCAGGAACTAATTGTTCTAATTCTTGGGCAATAACACCTGGGTGTGTATCCTGAGGTCCGTCTTTATAATTAAATGTATATGTTTTTATTTGTTCTAATGTATCAAGTCCCTTCTCTAAAGGAACAATATTTTCTTTTAATCTTTCGTCTGAGAATGATCCGTTTGTTGTTACGTCACCAACGAATATTCCATTTCCACTTTGGTTTATTTGTGCAACTTTAGTGCTACCGCTATAAACTTCAACATCACCATCACGGACTTGAACATCATCATTAAAATATCCGTAACCGTTTACATTAATACCACTTGGTCCCCATGTAAGTACTTCATAGTCAGTACCAGACCAATTACTGTTAAGAACTCCGAATGGTACATTAATTAGTCTCTTGCCTGTAATGAAGGCTTTTTCATCACCAGAAACTGAGCCGGTTGTAATAAACTCGTTACCTTTATAAGTATTGAGTTCACCTTCACCGTCAAATGAAATCGTTCCATCAGTTGCGATATTAATACCGTCACCACCTGAGAATACACCTCTTGCTCTTGCATCGGTAAAGTATAAGTTTGTACTACCTTCAGAAATATCATCGGTACTTAATCCACCACCACCGCTTCCAATTGATAATGTACCAACTGTCAATGTACCAGTAATAGTGGCATCAGGTACAGTTAAAGTACCTGCGGTTGATAATTTAAACTTGGGATCACCTGTACCTGTATCAATAATAAAGGCACCAGGATTTGCATCTTCTAACCCAACATCCCAACTTAATGTACCTGTTGAATATCTTGTCTGAGGTCCTGCCGCGAATAAGAATGTACTTGTTGTTTGCGCAGCACCTGTTACTTGTAATGGACTAACAAAATTAACTGAAGCATTACTTGTAACCGCTTGAATTGTATCTGTTGAAACTTTGGTAGAACCAACAACGTTTGCTGCTGTTATAGTACCAGTAAGTGTAGCACTACCTGTAGTAGTATCTCCGCCAGGTGATGCGGTTACTACATTATCAGCAAGAGCATCAACCAGGTCATTGGTTTTATTAAACCAATTTTGGAATGTCTGTGAAGTTGTTATCTTACCTATATCTATAGCCATTTATTTTTCTTCCAATTTTTCGATTCTTTGGTAAATATCGAGAATACTCTTTTTAATATCAACCAAGTCATTTTGTATTCTGTCTACCTTACGGTAAAAATTCCGTTCTACCTTATATTTATTGAGAGCGGCAGCATCAGTACTAAGAATTGCACCAGTTGAATTATCTCTGTTTATATTCTTTACATTGCTCATGGTATTGACCTTATGTTAACGCAAGTCCACGGTAATCTTTTAGTGTAGGTGCGTTATGAATATTAGGAGATAATAAATCTATACGAATTTGGAATCTCTTAAATCCTTCGAAAGCACCGCTTTGACTTGTATAAGCAAATGCTCCACCCGGAACATTGCCAAACTTGTCTGAGTCTGCTATTTTATATTTAAATTCTCTATAATCACCAAGATTTGAAATTGCAGAGAAGGAACCAACTCCTTCAAATAATTCCAACTCAGTCCATGCTAGGCTATCAAAATCATCAAAGCAATATGCGTTCTGAGCTTTGATGTATACTTTAATATCTGTTCCTGTTGGACGATATGCAGAAAGAATTAAATTGAAATCTTCAGCATCAAGATCTTCTGCTAATTCAATCTTTTTACTAATATACTTTGCTGTGGTATCTGCAGTATTGGTAATCTTATATTGATAGGCAATAAGTTTAGATGCTTCAATATCAACGAATGGTGTTGATGTAACGTTACCATCGTTTGTCATATTAACATTTAAAGTAAATGCTTTTGATCCGTTTGGATCGTTAGACTTACTATAAAGAATTACACCTTTCTCTGTAAAATAGTTATTGTCATTAAATTGCATTGGCTTTAAGTAAGTAGATGATACATCGGCAGGTGGTACAAAAGTACCATCTAATAATGTTCTTGAAGAAGAATCATTTGATTTCATAATCATCGGTTGAATATAACTTAAATTAATATCGTTAATGGCAGAAACGTTTGCTGTACTTCCACTATCAAGACCAACAATATTTGCACCTACGTTAAATTGTTTAGCTGCAGTTGCAGAAGAATTAACTAAATGACATTCATAAGGATTTCTTTGAACATCATATAGATCCAAATCACCAGCAATGACAGGTAAGTGAGTACCACCACCTGAGCTTACTGTTGGAGTTTCTAATATAATTTCTGTTGAATTTACAACAGTGGCAATCTTATGTATTTCAATTTTAGTCAAAACAGTTGTCTTAATATAATCACCAGCAGCATAAACACTATCTAAACCTGTACCTACTAATGTTTTAGTACCGTTTGTTGTAATTGCCGTATCTGCAGGAGTTGAACCATCTTGATAAATTAATTCACCAGGAGTAAATTTTCCTGTAATATTATTAAGTGATAAGAACTCATGATTAGCATTTGTTAATTTAACCGTACCTGTTGTAGAATTAAAGTTATGTCTTCTTACTGTAAATTTAATATCTTCGTCTTGGTATGATTTCCAAGCAGAGTTGTTAGTTGAAGTAAATAGAACACCGTCACCCCAATCCTGAGTAATAGCAGAACCTTTTGTTGCTCCTGGTGTTAAATCAATTCCACCAACTTTAGAAGTATAAATTAAATAGTTAGGATCTGATGCATCAGGCTGTACTACAATTGAATATTCTTTTTCTACATCCAATCTTACAGGTGCTTCAAAAGTAAATGTAGTTGCTGAAGAAGCATCTTCAGATACATTAACATCAGCAGGTAATTTATGAACGTTTGCGAATGGTAAAATTCTATTTGTTGGATAACCGTTTACAACTTCTCTAATCTGTAATGATACACCATTTAATGGAGCAGTGTCGTTACCACCTGAGCCTGTCTGCGTTGGTTTACGACGGAAGTATACATCAATATCTGATAAGTAAATTGAATTACTTCCTGCACCCATACCTTTCTTAACAAAGAATGTTTGTGCAAGTGGATCTCTACCTCTAATACGACGAGCAACGTTTCTTGTTGTTATAACAGTGTTAACATCAAAGTTTGGAGCTCTTGTTGAAGTCGTTAAACTTGTTTTCTCAACACTGAAGTTATATGCTCTATAAGTAACAAATCCTTTTGAAGTTGACGCAGAATCAATACTTGAGTATTGTGAAACGTCAGCAATTTCCATTACTCTATCACCTACATAGAATGTTTCAGCAGGTAAGTGGAATACAGCTCTTAATACACCGTTTGAATCTGTAGAGACCGCAGCTCCTTTATCACCGAACCTTCCTACTTCACCAACTGAGTTAGCTGTATTTGAACCTGGCATAACATGTGCATTTACATCAATACCATCAAAGAAGAAGTAATGTCTTTGATTAGGTCTTAATCCTGACATATAAACTTTGATATCTCTCGATGCCATATACGGTTGGAATCTAAAGTCAGAAACAAATTCACCAACAAACGATTCAGTTGTTGTTGAGCTATCTATTTCAATTTGACTTGATGCTGTTGTAATTGTTGTAGTTTCAACACCTGCACCACGTCTTGCTCTTCTTCTATTTTCATCAGCTACAAAATCTCGAGTAACTGTTGTATCAGTCATAGGCAAGAATGGTTGAATGTCATCAATGAATTCTTGGAAAGGAGTAGTTAAATCTATATCAATAGAAGCAGGGTTAACTGTTGTATCATAAGCAGCATCGTATGGTGGAGATATAGCTCCATCACCTACATACTTATAAAAGTTACTTACACAGTTTCTAAAGTTAGAAGCATAAGGCTGATTAATTACTTCAACATTTGAATCTCTACCAATTACACCAACCTTTGCATCAGCAGTACTTGGGAAGATAGACGATCCTGTTGCTGAATCATATGTTAAATCCAATGCAAATGTTTTTAACGAAGGAGTTAATATCTTTTGATTAAATGGTACAGCAGCATTAAATTGCGGATGAGAAATTTCTGATAACGATAAGTTATTAAATGGATCCACAATAAATCCATTCTTAAATCTATTTAATCCATTCTCATCTCTAACAATTAAATTATCAGTTTCTGATTCTAATTGATTTAATGAAATATAATATGCCATGTTATCAATCTTCTTCTCAAGATTGTGCATATCTTTCATTGTAAAGTTTTTAATTCCAGTTGCTCTTGGCTTGATTGCGTAATCATCTTTACGAAGAACATCGGATTGTTTCTTAGACAATGCAGGATAAGTTGGAATCTCAACGTTTGCGATTGCTAATTGATCTGTTGTTAGTTTAGGTGGTTTTGCGTTCTTTAATTCTTCACCTTTAATTAAAATTATCTCTCCATAAGAATCACATGCAACTGTATCTATTCTTGAAAGATAATGTTCTATATCTGTTTGTAATGATTGTTGAGCCGCAGGTACAAGCGGTGCACCTTTATCATTAAAAGTAATTGGATTAAACCCAACCTGTTGAGTAATCGTTGGAGCATTACCTACGGTTGCCGAATAATTTGCAGCAGTATCTTTATCGACATGTGCTCTGAAATCAAAACTATCTCTTAGGTTAAATACTTGTCCTGACTCTGATACATATGAAGGAATATCATATCTATTCAAAGTATTAGGATAACTATTAATTGTAAAGAAGTAAGAACCTGTAGCAGTATTTACTTCAAAACATTTTAGATTAACTGTCATCAATCCACTTGGTTGTGGTCGACCTTCAATATATTCTACATAAGATAGATCGTAAAAAGTATCTCTCTGATTAGATTTTAATCTAAAGCTGTTTGTAAAATCTGCGCCTGTTGAATCTACAATACTTACAATCTTAAATACATCAGGGAAACCTAAACTATATTTTGCTTGTACACCTGTATAGTTAAACTTCACAAACGTATCACGTTCGTTTTTAGCGTATGGAGAAATACCACCTGAGGATCCAATTTGTCTCTTATTATAAAATACTTCTACTGATCCGCTTAAACCTGAATCACAAACAATATTAAGTTGTGAATTATTTAATGCAGTAGTTGTACTTATAACAGGATAAGTAGTTCCACCTTGGTTAACTCTAATATCATCGTTAAGACAATTAAAGTCTTCTCCTGGTCCTGCCGTTAATGTAATTGTTCCTGTTGTTGCACTACTTGCATTTTGTGCTCTACAAGGAATAAGAGTATTGCTTGTTGAGAATACTCCATTTACACCTGTATCAAATATTAATGCCTTTCTTCCTGTCTCTTTAATAACAGGAGCACCTAAACTATTTGTTTTAACAGGTACATCACCATTACCATCACTTAATTTAGTAATGTCTCTAACTGGTGTTCCTGCTGCGCCATTGAAAATATTATAATGAACATAAACTCTTTTATCTGTAATGTTCTTAATTAAAACAGAACCTGCTGAACTGCTGTTTGCTATTTGAGCATCAACTACTGATAATATACCAAGATTTAAATAACCTTGTGAGGCAGATGAATTATCAATCTCAAAATAGTTTCCATATTCCATTGAGATATTTTGATTCTCAATTGTTTCGGTTGATGCTATTTGATCTATTTGGAATGAACGTTCACCAGAATTTTCTACTCTATAACCTTTAACATATGCTGTACCTGGTCCAACAACAACTTGAACTTCACCAGCACGGTCATCAGTTGTTAATGGGAATTGCTCTAGGATATAGTTTCCTGACTCTTCGTATGTTCTTCGAGCCATTTCTTCACCAAGAACATTATATTGAGAAACATCACGAACAGTAATTGCGTTACCATTTTGATAACGAGCTAATGTAAAGAAGTCAGAATTTGCAGTTGCTTCAGAACTTTCTAATACTGTTAATGTAGGAACAAGTTGTAATCTATCTGCACCAGGTGCGTTTTCGTTTTTGGAACCGTTTGCGTTATCGTATAAACTGTTATCTTGTAAAGCATTGATAAGTGATTCAGATACTAAATAACCAACTGATTTTGCATCGGCAACATTGGTATATTTTTCAACAACCAATCTTTGTTCTGCTGTAAATATAAAATGACCTTTTTGAAATATAATACCAGGAGCAGCTTCAATACCAAAGGCTCTACCAACATGAGGATTACCTGCTGAAGGAGATTGGAAAACTGTAAGATCGGTATTAATTACAACATTAACTGTTAATGCTTCGGTACTTGTTCCTCTGAGATATTTGTATCTCGTTACAACTAAAGCTTCACCAGCTTGGAATTGAGTTTGTCCTGCGTTACCAATATTAGTATAATTGATAAAGAAAGTATTTAGATTTGGTGGTCTTGTTTGGAAACCTTTTGCTGCTTGAACAATTTCTGCTTTAAGACCAGAAGAAGCACCTGATACTTCATAAACATAATCAAGTTCAACTTCTTGACCGCCGAGTGTTTCAACTGCAGGACCACTGATATATGCTTCTGCATTAAATCCTGTTGGACCGTCATTTAATTTTACATATTGAAGATCGTCAAGTTCTGTAAAGTTACAACCTTTTACGATTGAACCTTCTTTGAAAATATTATCTCCGAATGACTCGACCTGATTTTGCAGCATAGTCTGGAGTTGTGTAAGTTCTCTTGCCTGTATAGCATAGCCAGGCTTGAACATAACTCGATAGAACTGCTTTTCGGCATCATAGTCATCGAAGTATGGTGCTTGGTTTAAGTTTTTATTAATAGGCATCTTTACTTACGTTCCTTAAAATTCCAGTACAAATTTAAATTCTTCTCTTGAGAGGTCGTTTCTTGCTAATGGGAAGAATTCCTCCATGAAGTATACTTCGCCTGTTCTTTGTTTATAATCTGAATACACAACATTATCTGCTATAGGATTATTTATTGTTATTCTCTGACCAGTATTTGATGTAATTGCTAGATTTGGGTTAAATGATGTATCTCCATTACCAACAAGTGCATTATTCTTATATGGACCTATATATTCAGCCAAATAAACTGTATTCGAAGCTTCGTCGATCTCATGTACTTGAGCTTGGAATATAACATCGTTGTTTACATCAACTTGTGTGATTGTACTATTTGCATTTAATCTTGCATAATCATCAGTGACAATTGCGATTCTATTATCGAATATGTCAGGCTCAGAGGCAGTGTTTGCTTGTCCACTTCTCCATGTATTTACATCTACCATACTTTTAAATTGAGGAGTTCTTACAATACCAATACATCCGTATGTATTCTTATCACCGATCTTTGTATTATCTTCTGCTGTAATATAAGCATACATTGAAAAATGTTTACATCTAAATTCGTCAAGCAAGTTATAACCGTGTCCACCTTTTGGTTCAATAATAGGTTTAATTGTTGCTCTTACGTCTGCTGATTCTGTTCCACCTGGATTAAAGTCAATGATAGGATCAACGACTGATGCAATTGCATTATTATATCCTGAACCTTTATTTAACAATATGACTTTATTAATTCCACCGGAATCAATCTCAGGAACTGCAACTGCTCCTACTCCGTCACCTTGAATAATAACTCTTGGGAATATTTTAATATTTGCGTTTACGACTGAAGTAGAAATTTCCCAATCAGTTAATGCTTCCCAGGTACCGCCTGAATCATAATTAGTAAATCCACTTCCATCTAAATCAGTAACCAATAAAGGATCAGCTTTTAATGAGAATGTATCGGCATCAATTACTGAAACATAAAATGTTGTAGCTGCTACTGTATCAGATGACAATTCATTAAGATTTAATTCAACCATACCTTGAACATTTCTAAAAGTAATTGGTTGTCCGTTAACTAAGTTGTGGTCAGTTGATGTAATAGCAACTGGTGCAGCTGCTGTTGCATTTTCAATAACACCACGTCTAGGATCTGCTAATTCTCCACCTACAACAATTCTTGCTAAACCTGAACCTGTTTGTAATTCATATGATTTAATTACAAATAAGTTGGTAACACTTGAACTTGGGTTTGTAGCATAAAGATATTGACCTACATAATAATTATCGGTTTCATTCCAATCTTGTTCTCTAGGATCTATTTCTAATAAAACATCACCGTGAGTTAAAGGACTACCTACTCTACCAAGGTTTCTATTAATAAGTCCATTCTTTTCTTCGTATCCATTATTCACAATTGCATTAGTTACTTGAATCTCTGAAATACCACCGCCGTAAACCTCAGCTGGTTCAATGGTTGTTTCAGGATCAATTGGTATATAACCTAAAGCATTATAACCTTCGAATTGTAATGTAGTGAGACGATACATATACTTCCACACATAACCATCGGCAGTTTCATAAACTTGATTTACGTTAGCTGCATCAAATGTTGGTGGAGATTCTGAACCTACGCCTTCGTTATTATTAAGGCATTTATAAATTCTATAATCATCGGTATCATTGTCGTTAGGACCAACGACCGCGTAAAACTTAAGACCGTCTAAATCAATACTATCATCGTATTCAGCGTATACGGTTCCTCTTTGCCAAGGATAATATTTTATCATAAAGTTAATATCATCGTTCTTTATCTTTTTGGCAAATAGAGTCTTTTCTAAAAACTCATTTTGAGAAGTAGCAGAATCAACTGGCTCAATACCGCCAATGCTGGAAACAAACATATAATAGTCATCGTTAGCCTTTGCATCAGCTATGAATAACTTATTAATGTCTTGATTAAAATTGTTTGTTAAAATTTCAGGCATTGTTATTTGAATCTCTATATTTTAGTTTATTTATATCCATTGGGCTAACCTCTCTTTCTTAATCTTGGTCGTGGATATACGCTACCACTTGTAGGTCTTGCTTTTGCATTTACTTTTGGAAAACTCGCACCAGATTCTGGTCTTTGGTTAATCCATCTTAATATTCTATTTGGTGCACCTTGTAAACTTACAAGATCAGTACTACTATCAGTTCCTGTATCATACATTAAATCTTTAGTTGCATTTGCCTCTAACCATTCATTGACTTGCGCTTGATTTAGGCCAGGATTACTTTCCATAAGTAATGCAACCACACCAGTAACTTGTGGGGAAGACATGCTTGTTCCACTCTTCTTAGTAAGATAAAACGAACTATTTCTAGAATCACTTACGGTGGCACCAGTAGATGTTAATTGTGAACTCATTATTTGCCTTCCGGCTGCATGAATATCAACTCCATCACCACAAACTGACCAATATCCTTTACGGTCATCTTTATAACCATCAAGTGTGCCAACATTTATAGTAGGTTCATTGAGGGATATACCAGCTGTTCTGTTACTCGGAATAATTGAAGCATATGTATTAGATCCTATCCTAAGGTACAAATAATTTTCATAGTCTTGATTACCAGTATTATTCGTTTCTTTTTGAGAATGATTTCCTGCGGAAGTTACTACAATAATACCGTCGGCTATTGCATCAGTAATATCTGCGTTAATTGAATTTGAATTATAGCCGAGAGTCCAATTACCACCAGGCGGTACATATATACCTCTTGCTTCTAATTCAGCATCAGTTAAATCAGATCCTTGATCACCATACTTATCGTACGTTACTCCTCTATATCTAACTATACCAACTCCATTATAAATCCCATTGGTAATTCGACTATCTCTACTAACAGATCCATTATAACTATGATTACTTACTGTAGGATTTCTTCTTCCTGTGGCTGGGTTAATTGGTTTAGTATTATGCCATTCGCGAATATAATCCCATAATGTAGATGGTACAAGAGGTGAACTATTCACAACCTGATTGACTGCACCAGTATAATAAAATTCTAAACTGTAAATATTTGCTTCTCTTGCCCAACCTAAAGTATTTCCTGCTACGGTTCCTGCCACATGAACACCATGATTAGTATCACTTTCTACGCCCATTGTATTATAATCATAGGTACCATTAGCGCCATAACCTAATTGATTTGTTAGAGAGAACCAATTAAACGGCACAACTCTACTTCCTCCTGTCCCATCAGCATTGACGGCAAGCTCTGGGTGGCCCATGGCAGTTGTTGTGATTGCTCCATCAACGATTAATACATCAACATTTTTTCCTGAAGCAGTTATATTAACAGTTGCAGATGAAATGTTGGTACTTCCAGATAATGCTTCATCTCCCCACGTGCCACTTTCTGCATTGGCACCAATAGTGTGTCGTAGTATTCCCCAATTTTTATCCCCTGTGACAGCAACGCCATTATTTCTTTTCCAATTACCGGATTCAGAATATCCACTCGCTTTCCATTCTATAGAATCAATTAATGCTTTTGATTCTATACTCATTACTCGAGGATCTTTTTCTAATTCAATTACTTCCTCAGGTGTTAACATATAATGAGTGTTACGACTGATTTGTCTTCTTAATTGTAAATCAACTGCTCTATCAGGAATATAAAGATCGCCACCAGGCGTTTCCATATCGTTATAGAAATCGTCTAAGTCTTCTCTGTTATGAAGAGTGACAATATATTCTTCCATTGTTTTAAGCCTCTAATTGTAGAATTTCTACAGCCACTGTAATGGCCGTTGTGCCACCACTTTTGTTTCTTACTTTAACAGGTATGTTTGTTGTTGGTGTTGATTCTAAATTATAACCAATAGTTCCTGGTGATAATCTTACCGTTTCAGCTCCTGTTGTAATTACCTCAGCAATAATACCAGCATCCGGTGCAGGATCTGTTGTTTCTGATCTTGAGTTATCTGATGTACGAGCACTAGCATCAGTGTAAAGAGTTACCCAAGCCGCGGCTGATGTTGTAATCGTATATAATGCGTATCCTTTAAATCCAGTAATATCAAGGTCTGTTGATACTCCATCAGCAATTGATGCTGTAGCCTGAGAAGGAGATGTACGACTTGGTAAACTTCCGCCTCCACCACCGCCACCGCCTGCAGCCGCTTCAACAACAATAGTACCAACCATACTTGCGTGTGCTTGACATATGTACCTATAGTTACCAGAAATACCTGCTGGTATTTTCCAGAACATGGCACCACCGATTCCTGCGTTTGCGTTTGCGCCTTCGTAATAGTTTCCTGAATCTAAAGCAACCAAACCGTCGTTATAATCTGCACCACCTGCAGTTTGAATTACGAATGGGTGAACTGCACCACCCGCATCAGTTAAATCAAATCCAACTGTTGTTCCTGCTTTAACATAAATCGTTGGGTTATCAGTTGTTCCATATTGGTCAAAACGATATGAGGATGAACCGTTATGAGTAACCTTTAATACTGTAGCAGCATTTTGGAAAGTATTATGAAAAGCAGCTTTATCTGAAACACCGGAAGGCTGTTCACTAATGTCTGAATAAGTTGGAGTGAATGTTACGTTTCTCCAAGTCCCATCATTACCGAAGTATTTTAAAATATCATTAGATTGTGGATTTGTAATTGTTGTGTTAGTAATGTCAGTCATAGCAACTGAACCACCACCTCCGCTACCAGTTGCATCTGCAACCCAAGCGTAATCAGTTCCATTCCAAGATAGAATTTGTCCACTTGAAGCACTACTTATATTTAAGTGAGTATCAACATCGCTTGTTCCAAATGAACTTCCGCCTGAACCTGTTTGATCGTTAACCCATGCAAAGTCAGAACCATCCCAACTTAATATTTGATTTGAGCCGGCTGAACTTACATTTAAGTGAGCAGACACCTCGGTATCACCGTATGAACTACCGGAACCACCTGATTGAGCAACCCAAGCGTAATCAGTTCCATTCCAACTTAATACATATCCTGCATCTGGGTCAGTTTGATTTAAATGAGTATCAACATCAGAATTACTGTATGAACTACCGGAACCACTTGATTGAGCAACCCATGAATATGTTCCATCTGCTTGTGTACTTAAAACGTGTCCTGCGGTTTCAGAGTTACTAAGATTTACACTATATACCCAAGCATTTAATGGGTCTGTGTAATTTAGAATTGCTCCTTCTGAAGTATCAGCAAGAAGTCTTCTCCAATCACCATGAGCATAATATAATGAACCGGTATCATGTGCATGGCCTATAGAACCATGATAAGTACCTGGATTAATATTATCGAGCTCAAGTTTCGTATCATATAAGAATGATATTTTATGCGGTTTACCTGATAGGTCTAAATTACCATTAATGTCGAATAGATCAGTTGCATTACTTGCATCTCCTAGCGCCAGGTAAATCTCATTAAAGTTATCGTTTGCTTTATCGAATGCAGAACGTAACGGATCACCTGTTCCGTCGTTAGCGGATGCACCGATATTAATTATTTGTTTAGACATTTTATTTTCCTAAAATTCTTTATTAAATTATTTATTCTCATTGCTTATGACGGAGGTGTCGCAATGTCGTAATTGTTTTCGAGATACATCTGTAATAGATGTTTCATATCATCACTAACAGTATGTGCAACATCTTCACGCAAGAATATTACATTGCCATAATCAAATATTCTACTTGTACCTCCGTAGGCATTTTGTACTGCACCTTCTACTCCAGTGTATCCTTGTGCCTGAGCAAACCTATAAGCAGAATCTCGAGCGGAGAGGAAGTCAACTCCAAGAGCCTCTCCTCCACCATAAGGAACAACAAGATCTGCTCTTCCATTCATTTGAACAATTCTTCTTTGTGGTATTGGATTCTTAGGCGTTGTATATCCATCATTTGTATAATCATCACCTGTATATAATTCAGTGAAAGGATACCAGAATGAACTATCTCTGTATTGACTTGTATTTGTTTGAGATATCATACATACAATAGTATCAATCGCAGGATCATCAATCTCAACCGCTGCCCTTAATGCAAGTGCACCACCATTTGATACACCTACAATACGAATCTTGGTACTATCAACATTAGAATAAGTTTGAAGTAACGCAACAAACTCCTCCAACACTTCAATATCAGGTCCTTTAGACTGTTCGTTAGAAATGTTCCATGAGTTTTCATATCCTTGTAAGCTAAGAACAATATGTCCTGGCAATAAATCTTTGAATTGATTTACCATACCTGAACCAGTACCACCATTGCCATGTAATAAAATAGCAACTGGGTAAGGAGCCGTACCTGTTTCAGGCATACTTATACCTACAGCATAATCATGGAATCCTTGGAACCAATTCTTTGTAATTGTTAAATCAGGTATTGCAGTTGGACTTAATGTTAATCCACCTTCTCCACCAGGTTCGTGGTCAGCCGATACAAGAGCACTATCAGCCGTATAGTTTGTGACGTCCGCCGCAAGATTAACTGTATTCGCAACATCAAACGGAGAACCTTTGCCATCATCATTAAATAGTCTTAAGAACCTTGGTCTAATTGTTCCACCAACCTTTGCCTTAAATATAAAGTCTCCAAATAGTTTAGAACCTGCTAAGTGAACATTTTCTTTTAATAGCTTTTCATAATTCTGTAGTGGTAAGCTTGATTTAATTTGATAAGAATATTCTTGATAGAAATTACTATCTTGTATTCTTTGTCCTGAATCTAAATACTCTTGGTCGTATACATTGATTGTTTCGTTAAGTACCCATAAAAGATTTTCATGTGATTCATACCAAACTTGTTGTTTCATTGAAGGAACTACAATATTGTTCCATCTTGCTGTAATATTTTCTGCAGCTGATTTCATTGATAATTGTTGGAAGAAAGTTGCAGTTGCAGCATTAATTGGTTGTGCCTGTTTACTTAAATCATATATCGCAAATCCATCTTCTGCTGTACTATTGAACCAACTTTCAAACGAAGGAGAAAGCCAAGGGTATAGAGTTATTGGATCTTGACCTAAAGCAAGTCTTAAAACAACTAAAGAAAAGTCCATTAGAGGTAAATTTGTTGTGGTTGTTGTTACACCATTTTGTTTCCAACCACTTAAGTGAGAATTGGTACCTGCCCAATAACCACTTGTTTGACCTTGATTCTCTGCTTCGATAATACCGTGAGAAACAAATTTTCCATCGTCCTGTCTTAATTCACCAAGACCACCAGCAAAATCTATAATCTGATCTGGATCTACTTCGTATTCCCAATAACCAAACCCAGAGTTTAATATACTTACTTCTGAAATCTTACCAATGGCAAATTCTGTTTCTGACTCAATAATAGCATTGTCACCAAATCTATCTGTACCAGCATAATCGTTTGAAATACTTAATACATCAAATGGGGCCGTTGGTGAATTTTCTAAATAAACTCTTTCTACTCTATTAAATCCATCAATGTCATACGGTGTTACTGTAACGAATCCTTCTTGTTGGTTAATTGACTTTACAATACCAACGACAGCAGAATCCCAACCTTTTACTCTATCACCAACCGAGAATGATCCTGCGTCACCTGCATCAGTAAATAGAATTGATTGATTCTTACGATCTACATTTTTAATTAATGAATCCTGAGCAATCGCAAATACATCGGATTGATAATCTGCACCTGGGTTATCATTAGCAAACGATACGATTCTTCCAATTGATAAATCTTGAATATCAAATGCTTGATCTAACGGTGTCGTTAAACTAACAGGAGAAGCAGATCCTGACATAGGAGCCGTAGCTTCATAATCAGGTGCACTTATTACTGTAGGTAAATGTGGAGTTATAACATCGGTAATAATAGAAGCAATTGTTGTATCACCTAACTGAGAAACAATAACATCACCTGTATCATTTGTGTCAGGATATAATGGTCCTGGAGATGAAGCATTAGGTTGTACTAATTGATTCTGAACAAGAGCCAAGTTAATTGAAAGTTGTGTTTGTGCAACACCGTCAATAGGTGGTCTTATTGTTGTGACCGTAGAGTTTGGAGTAAATGTTCCGCCATCAGTACCACTTGCATGTCTAACACCGACTGAAGCCAAGTTTTGTCCAATGACCATTGCTTGGTTACCATTGCCGTCTTCTAATAATTCTCCAACTCTGAATCCTAAATTATAACCGTCTACACTGTTGTCTAAAATAATTGATTGGTCGGAAACTAATAACCTTGTATTATCAATTGTGTAACCATAACCGCCATCAACTAAATCATATTTAATTTGACCTGACGCTTCTCTTGTTACACCAGTGACAATTGCTTTACCTGCATTACCATCTTTTTGATGTACATTAAGAACTTCACCAATTTCTCTACCCGGCAAGTTCTTTCTTTTTGCTCCGACTCTTGATCTATCAACAATGGTAAACTTTGAAAGAGATCCGTTTGCTTTACCAAAGTTAACTACTTCTCCTTCTATGTTAGATAAAATATCTTCATACTTTTTAAATGTACCTTGAATACCATCAAGATATATGACAGGAGTTTTAATACCATTTAAAATAAAGAAGTTAATTGATCTTACTGATGCCTTTGCACCACTTACAGATCCTTCGATGTTTCTTGCTAATAAATCTTTGTAAGCATATTCCTTACCTGACTTCGAAGTAAAGAAATCGTTGTTTGGAAACATCTGTAAATATACACCTTGCTTCCATTCGGAATCAGAAACCTTTTGCATCTTTTCAGCAGGGTATACAATTTCAATCTCAAACTCTTGATAGAATATGGCAAAGAATAATTCAATACCTCGAGCGGTACCTTTTGAACGATATAGATCAAGAATATTTTTAATAATAAACTTAATGATATCAGCTTTAAGTGGAAGATCAGCAAGAAACTTTTTCTTAAAGAATATAATCATATTCTCTAATGTTGTATCAATATCTTTCGTCTCGAATAATCTTCTTTGTTGATAGATATGTTGGTTCTCTTGCGTTTCAGAGAACTTATAATAATCTTCTACTAATTGAACAAGCTCAGGTCCATCTTCCCTGTAAATAGCGGGGAACTGATTCTTAATGAATAGCGATAGATTTTTTTCTAAATCACCCTGAGGCATTATTTTTCTCTCTTATTAATAACTTGATGTTGAGGTAGTTGATATTGGTGTTTGGAATTCTTCCAAATCCATTGTGACCTTAACATCTGTATCTCTTAATATAAACACTCGTCCTTTTGGTGCAGCAACATCGTTATCAACCGTCTTGGCAGATACTTTAATTGCACTGCCTGTAAATGTTTCTACTTTAAAGTTTGTTAATTTAACTTCACCTTTATCATAATCAACTGTACCTGCAGTTGGATTAATAATCTGTGGATTAGTTGCTTCATCAGTAATGATCATAATATTACCCATACCATCGTCTTGGAAAAATACACAAGTACCAGCAATGTCAAACGGTGAAGATTTAATCGCAGGTTTAAAAGTTGAAAATCCATTAGATGCTTGATAAGCATAAGGACGAATAAGATTAGTTTCAAATCTAAATGTTGGGTTTGTATTGAAATTAAGTGGAGGTGAATATTCAATAATTGGACAAATTGATATTTCAGTACTTAAAATACCAACATCCAAATCATCGATCTGTCCTGCCAACTTAGAAGACCTTAATATTTTATCAAATCCTTCAAGGTTATCGTCAGAATATTTTTGAACTTCTGCTCTTACCAATGATTCTAATTCTGCTGCACTCTTTTCAGTATTCTTTCTACTATAGTTTACAATAATATTTGTATCAGCATAAACGAATTCTGTTTGTTTAAAGATTGGTTCAATACCTAATGGAGCTCTTTCTTTTAAATAAGCAATATAAGAATTAGATAATGTTGTTGATATGATTTGAGTATCATCGTTTAAATAAACAGAAATAGCAACACGACCAAATTGAGGTGGATCTAACTGTTCACCACCATAAGCAGAGACCGCAGAAATTTCAGGGAATGCTTGTTGTAATAATACTTCGTAATCTTTTGTTGTAACTGCACGTTCTTGAACCTGTAATGATTTAGGAGCAAAGTAACGAATAGATTCTAATGATTCTCTTTCTTGACCACCTGCAGCTTGTGATAATGTAATAGGACTAATTTCTGCACCTTCAATAAAGCTTGCACTAAACGCAGAATCTTTACCTGCGCCATTTGGCTCTATTCCTGAACAGATTCTATATCTTACTCTTACATCTTCGAACTCTTGTGGTTGTAAACCAAATTGATTCTTACCAAAGTAAATTGAATACTTGTCATCAAGATAAGGTTCAAGATAGAATACTTTATCTAAAGGTCTTACTCCATAAATTGTATTTGCTCTTTGGAATACGTTAGCATCATCTGTTGCTTCAGCATCAACAAACACGACAATTGAATCTGTATCTACTTCGTTGTTTGTAAGGAATACTCTTAACACACCATCCGCGTCAACAATAAAACCTTCTCTTTGGAAACTTGATAACATTTCACCTTCATAAACATCAACACTTTCAGCAACGAAAGAATTGTTTTCATATGATTGTCCTGTCTGCGGATTGATATCACCAGCAACTACTCTTCTTGCTGTATATACTTGATTCGTAACAAATCCGAAACTTTCACCTTGATGAGATACTCTAAATTGAGAATACTTTGGAATTGTAATTGTTGAGCCTTCTTGATTTGGGTCAACGATTAATACAAATAATGTTGCCTTGGCAGATTTACGTGAACGAGGAATATAGTTTAATTCTTTTGCATGGGAAACGATTGAGTTCTTAAGGACGGCAGAGTCAAGAAACATTTCGTTAAGTGCCATATTTGTATAGAAGTTATTTTGATAACTATTAAACGCAAGAACGTCTAATAGGACACTCATATTCGATCCTTCAAAGTTATAGTCTTTGAATTGCGTTTGTGTTTGTAAATAGGTTCTTAATTGATCCTTGACTCTATCAAAGTCAAGTTCGGTAATTGGTGTTTTTGGATTTGCCATCTCTATCTATTCCTTTGTAATACAACATCTAACTGTATTGGCTGTTCTACCTGTCTTACATAAAAAGTAATACCAACATATACTTCACCATTATCAGGATCTGAACTTACTGAAACGTTAATAAGCTCAGCTCTTGGTTCGTATGTCTGAATTGTTGAAGTAACTCTGTCTTCTATTAATTTTAATGTACCGGGCGTTAAATTTTCAAATAACATCGCTCGAATATTACCACCTATATAAGGTTGCATTAATCTTTCACCGCGATCTGTTAATATAAGGTTCTTAATTGATTCTTTGACTGAGTCTTCATCTTTAAGTAATGCTAAATCTTTTGACACTGGACTAATAAGTAGATTCTTTCTAAAATCAGAATTTAAACTAATCTTTTTCCTTACTGGTGAAATGTAATCTGCTATTGCCATTATAGTATTTCTCTTATGTCTAAATGAATCTTATCGTCATATTCTTTAACGTATTTAAATCCACCCTTTAAAGCGTTTTCGATAAACTTAGCAGGATCTTCCATATCCTTCTTAATGTCTACAACCAAACCACTTAAATGTGAATTATCTTCTGGGCCGTCTGCTTCTTTATTGTAAGCTTTGCTAACCCAACCTTCGACTATTGTTAAAGGCTTTTCTTTATTCGTTGATTCTTGTAACCTTTTTAAATATACTTTAACATCAAGATCAACTCTTGTGTATGCGTATATACCTATACCTTCTTTTTCATCAAACGAATCACCTTCAACTTTAAATACATCTGATGACCCGGCAAATACATGCCCGCATCTTGGTAACTCTTTATAATCCTTGGCAGTAATTGGTTTAACATTTTTAGGTAAATTACCTGTATCAGTTTGTTCGTTACCACCAGGAGAAGTCCATCTACCTTGTAATCTATTTATTACCTCTTTCCTAGTTGTTGGAGAATACCTGATGCCACCTGCTCGTATTGCTGATGATTCGTTAATTCTTGAAATATTTTTAAGACGATCTACGATTGTGGCATACCTTCTCGTATAATCATCAAGTGGTTTATTGATATCACGTATTAATGCTTCAATACTTCCAGCAAGTGCACAGATACGAGAAATGATATATTGAATCTCTTCAATACCTGGTGATTCAAACGCGGCTATTGCGTAATCAATTAAACCTTTTACTTTATCCTTAATTCCTTTCTTGTTCTCTTCTGTAAAGAATGCGCACATTTGTTCTCTTGTTGTCATAATACCTTTTACAACATTCTTATTTACAAATGTTTCAGCTTCTCCGGTCAACGCAGAAGGATCAAAGTTTTCTATCATATCTTGTACTTCATTAAATACTCGATCTATGACATCTGTAATTCTTCCTTTAATGGATTTAATTAAATTATCAATTAATTGCTGAACTGTAAGATCTTTAATTCCATCATATCCTCTCTGAATCTTACCAACGATTTCTAAAGCATCGGCTATAATACCTTCAACCACTCCAATTAAATCAAAGAAAGCATCTACTGAAGCAAAGAATGAATCAAACTTATCACAAAAGCCACCTAAGATAGATGTATTGAAATCATTCTTATAATATGCATCAAGGTTTCTTGCTAACTTAGGAGCATCATTATCAGTTAATAAATTGGCAGGAGTATAATTATATGCTTGAATAAAATCAGCAACCTCCAGGTTTGATATATCACCGCGTTCCCACCTATCTGATAGATCTGGGTAATTATCAAGGGAACCAATTTGTTGTCTTAGTAAGCCGTTTAGATAACTTGTCGCCGCATATATCCCATTACCGTATTTGTTTACTGCTCTACTGAGTGGATTGTTTTCTGCATCTCTTACAATACTTTCCGCAATTTCTGAAGTAACAACATCAATCTGCGCAAGAGTATATCTTCCTAAACCATCAGTGACAGGTCTTGCACCGATAGATAAGGTATTCTGAGTTATCTGATCATTAGGATCAACGCATGGATCAGACATTTCTTCTACCTCTTCTTGTTAACTTTTTCGTTTGATCTTTAGCAGAATCATCGAGAGCTGAAATATAACCACCAGAATAACCCATCGCAAAATAACCACGAGGAACAATAGAAGTTGACTTCTTAGGTGGTTCTGGCATTTTAATTAGATTCATACCCCAAGCTCCAAGTCCTAGTGGTGCAAAGTCAGCAACAATAGCAAGGAACGCATTAACAGGATTAAGTACCTTCGTAATAAATTCTGGACTATTACCTGTAGGATATGCCCAACCTGAAGTAATGCCTGGTAAAGGAGCAACGACAGGTGCGGAAATAGCAGGAGGTAATAAAACAGGTATACTTGGTATTGAAACTGCAGCAACTGGTACACTGTATGCTCCATTATAAGATACAGGACCTGCTGGTAATGGTGCACCTAATGTTGTAAAGTCACCTCTTGTTGCCGCGACCGAAGTAGCAATAACCGATGGAGTATTCACAACACTGCTTGCAGTAATTATACCTGCATTAAGAGCAGTCGCATTGAATATTCCAATATGAGAAGTCAATACTGAAGCAATATTCATTGATGGCGTCGTTAAACTCCATCCTGGTGTAGGTACTGATGTTCCTGTTAATAATGTAGGAGGTATTAAACCACTTGCTAGGTTAATAATATTTGAAGCAGCGTTATGTATATCACCTGGAGTAGATAACTTAATTGCTTTGGTTGAGAATACATCGTAAGTATTTAATGCTGTATTTTTAATATTCTTGGCAACGAAGTTTAATTGGTTAACAGATTCAAACTGTATTTCTTTTTTACCAAACAGAGTCATAATACCTGCATTGGCTTCTAACTTAACTTCCGATCCTCTTAAATTTGTTTGATCACTACCATTTAAATTTAACGAAGCACCTGAAGCAATTTCCGTATGACCATGTACAAGTAATTTATAATCACCTTCTACTTCTTCTGTTTTATTTCCTTTAACATAAACATGAGAATTACCGTTAATGGTAACTACACTATGTCCTGATGATTCATGTTTTGTTCCAATATTAATTTCATAACGATCTGCTTCAGCTCTTTCTGAAACAGTACCTTTAGAATCTATTTGAATATATGCACCTGAGTCATGAGTAATTTGAATTCTTTCTGCACCAGGAGAATCATCTATTTCAATTGAATGCTTTCCTGTTTTAATTACTCTGTTATATGGATATTTTGCTGCGTAAGCCGGTGGTGGTTCAGACCACGTTTCATCCATATCAGCAATCTTTTGATCGTGTACTCTATTGGCTGCTTGTTGTAATAAGTATGTTTCGTTTAATAATTCACCACGAGCTAATCTATCAGGACCGCCTCCCGCGTTGAAATCATTTGGATTATAACCTCTTGCTAATAATTCACCATTCTTTTCTGCGATAACACCTTCACCATCTTTTGTTGGATTTGATTCTGTGTTATACATACCAGGCAATAATCCTAGTATGACAGGATGCTGAGCCATTCTTCCATCAAGGAACATTCCATATACATATGAATTTAATGGAGGAGGTGGATTGTTTGGATCGTAATTACCTGAAGCACAAATAGCCCAAGGTAAATCTGTAGAAGCAATTTCTTTATTTGTTCCGTGTACGCCAAAGGCTCGAACTCTCACTCGACCTTCGTGTGTCTTATCGTTATTGCTTTCAACAATACCAATAAAGAAAAACGGATTACTTATTCCTGAACCATCAATCATACATCACCTTTCTGAAAACCATATTTCATCATTTCAACTTGTGTGGTTAAAACATTTTGATCCATGTTATGATTAACCATTGAAATTAAATACTTACCACTATATCTTTCGTTTCTTTTATTCTCTAATTCAATATTAGGTTCTTGAGTTATTAAATTAATTAAATCACCTGGCATTAAATCTATTCTGCCTTCAAGTTCTATATTTACTTTAGAGTTATTTAAATGATGATTGTATGCAACTCTGTTTTGTATAATCTCAACCATATTTTGTTGAGGTCGAACTGTTTGTCCTGGTACTGATGCTACACCATCAGCTTGCCAATCTCTATACACAACATATTGCTTTGCGTTTTTATTTTCGTCTTTAAATACTTCTTTAAGAAACTTATCTGAATGTACTGCACCTACATTTGAAGTTTTTGGAGAACCAGACATACTTATGTATTTCTTTTTTGCTTCTCCGTATTCGTAATTAAAATACTTTCTTGTATGATTTACGAAGTCTACTTCCATAACAGTATTCTTATAGGCTCCACTGTCAAGATCTTGTCCTGTATCAACATGACTTGTATTTTCTAAAGCTTTAACATGTCTTACTATTCGGTCTGCATATTCTGGATGATTTTCTGCGAAGCTCATATAATAAAGATCTTTAGTATGAGTAGGATTTGCTGCCCCTAACTTAAGCATCCATTCGTCTGTTACCCAATAGTAACCATTAAACGTTTCAAAGAATCTAAATAAACTTGAAGGTGAAAGTGATTTTGCTTTTGCCTTTGCTGCTAAAAAGTTCATTGCTTGTGCTGGTGTATAATCAGGTATAATTGTTCTCATCTGTCCATCAGAGTCTTCAATATAAAAATTTCTTCCTTTATTTGAACTCAATTTATATTTGGTAGATCCTTCAGGCATAAATTCTTTTAAATTAGAATTACTTTCTACTAATTCCTTATTTGAATTATAATATTTTTTAAGTAATTCTTTTGCACAAAAAGATGCTGTCTTATTATTGAATGCAGTAATAATACTTTGTATGCCTGCTCTAAATGTTGTCCTAGTTACAAAATGTAATGTGTAATAATAACCATCACCTTGTTCGTTTTTAGAAACATTATTAATTTTAATAATTTGAGCTTGTATTACCATTGATGTTTGTAAATCATGGCCTTTTAATTCTAAATCTAATTCTTCTTCTGCTCTTAATGGAAATTTGTGTAACGTACCAACAGAATCATAACACCTAAGGTTTGCCGATATGCTTGATTCGTAAATAGATGAAACAATATTAAATCCATAAATTAGCGGAGTGATATCTTGCTCTCTACCATCTACTGATCTTACCGTAGCTTTTTCAATAGTGCAAAGTGATGGATTAAATGAATCAGCCATATTATTCAGTACTTATCGTGTTTTTAAATTCGCTTGTTAATTGATTAAGATATGAATTATCGAATAAAAAGATTTCTTTCTTATTATCATTGATTTGTGTTTCATATTCAAAGATACGATAAGGAACCCAATCATCAGGAATAATTCTTTTTACGATTATCTTTTGACCTCTTTCAGTACGCAAGATAACACGATCTTCTCTACGAAGATATATCGTTCTAAATGATTCTGGTGCTAAGACTATATTGTCGACTGCCATTTTTTATTTCCTAAACTGTTTTAACATAGTATATAATATTTTCATCAATTGTTGTATCTTTGGTCCAATCAATAACGTCTTCACCAATTCTACCTGACTGATCTTGATACTTGTTAACTAAATAATCATTAAATGTTTGACCATCCATTGGCCATTCATAATATGGGTCTATGATATTATTTGCCATATAAACTAACCAAACATAATCAACTGATCCATAATAGTCCAATGCAATGTCTTCTGCTCTTTCACCTTCAGAAACGGTATAAGAATAATAAACAAATGGATTATTTGCGAGTGATCTTGCGAACGACGCTCGTCGAGATATATCTCTAACTTTTCTTCCTTGATATTCTATGACCGGGAAATGTTGAAAATATTTAGTTGCCATTATCCTTCTCCCTCTTCACTACCCGAATTAGATTCAACATTATCACTGTAATCTTCGGCTGTTTGTATTTCAAGTTCTTTAAACTCCATTGATAATTTAACTCCTTGTGGTACACCGCCTTCGGCAATCACAATTTCACCACTTGCTCCATAATCAACATTTATACTACTACACATACAAGGTTTAAATTTTACAAAATGATTTTCTTGAATACCTAACAGATTAATACTTACAACTGCGGGGTATGTTAAAAATGCTCTACTAAGTGATGCAGTAAATACGCCGTTATTACCAGCAACATTTCCGGATTCATTTGTAAGATCTCCTGTTACTGATTGAACGTGTGGTAATACTTGACTCTTAAGTGCTCTTATAATTAATCGAATATCTTCTGCTTCTTGTTTACTCTCAGGATATAATGTCCAATCTAATGAAAACGATCTTAAGTTAACACCTTCAAAAGAAAGAGTAGCCTGTGGATTAATTGCGGTACCTCTTGAAGCACCCATTGCTTTACCTAAACCTGGAGAGAAACTATTTAAAGTATTACTCATAAGAAATGATAACACTCTTGATCCTTGTGCTGCAAGTTCTGCATTTTGACTATTTGCATTATTTGATTCTTGAGTTAAAAAGTCGGCAATTCCTTTTACTCCTGATTCTCCCATACTAAATAGGTTACCAGCAACTCCACCTAAACCACCACCTTCTGATGAAAATACAGGTGCAAGAGTATCAACAATGAAACTTTCAATAAATGTCTTTTCCATAGAATTAACACTAATGCCTGTTGCGTCTGTTAATGATTTTGGCATTGGTAATTCAACAACGCATTGGCCAGTTTCTTGTGCGTTTGAAAATTGTGTTTTAGGAATGGTTCCTGTACTATCTGGCGTTACGAGCTGAGAGTAATCGTATTTCTTAAAGATTAATTGAATCCCGTGCGGAAATGGTGCAGCAGGAAAATGGTGTCGAGTGATCCCACTTAGATCTCGCTTGCCACCGCTTCTGTTTTTAGGTCTTGCCATTCTTAGTTTCCTTTGCTGTCTCCGTCTAATTCTAATAAATATGTATACGGATAATGTAATTATTTATAACAAAAATCGGAAAGTATATTATGGCATATAAGGGTAAGTTTAGACCAAAACGTCCCGATAAGTATAAAGGTGACCCTACAAAAATTATTTATAGGTCTTTGTGGGAATTTAAGGTATTTAAATTGATGGATTCTCATCCTGATGTAATATGGTGGCAATCAGAAGAAGTCATTGTTCCATATAGATCACCGATAGACGGAAAGGTACATAGGTATTTTCCTGATGTGGTAGTACATAAAAGAGATGGTCAAGGTAATCCTCAAACGATTATGATTGAAATTAAACCAAGCTCTCAATGTAGACCACCTGATATAAAGAATAAAAATAAAACAAAGACAGGCAGAGTTTCGAGAAGATATTTAAATGAAGTTAAACAGTGGGGAGTCAACGAAGCAAAATGGAAAGCAGCAAAGAACTTTTGCGCTGACCGTGGATGGTTGTGGACAATTATGACAGAAAAACATATACCAGGAGCACGATAAGTGGCACAGCTGTTTTCAGATATACTCGCAAAGGGTATAAGACAAGGACAAATTCCTGCTCGAACAAAAAGTGCTCGTGAATGGTACCGCGGACAAGCAACTAAAGCATTAGGTAAAAAGATTACCGAACAGGAGCTTGTAGGTAATAGTGATCCAGGAAGAAACGTTTCTCAACTCAGAGGTGATAGTCCATACGGTTCAATGTATTTCTTTAGATACGATCCTAAGCATAAAGCTACTTTACCATATTACGACGCATTCCCATGTATATTCCCAATAAATAAAGTTAAAGGTGGTATACTTGGTTTGAACATGCATTACTTACCACCAAAGATGAGAGCAGAATTAATGGATGCTCTCTATAGTACTGTATCAGATAAAAGATACGATGAGAATACACAATTACAAATAAACTATAAGATATTAAATAGTGCTGCGAATCTAAAGTTCTTTGCACCATGTGTTAAAATGTATTTAGCAAAACATGTAAAATCTAAGTTTGTTAGAATAAATTCGTCAGAATGGGATACTGCTTTATTTTTACCAGTGCAGAGTTTCCAGAAAGCAGGGCAACAGCAAGTCTGGGCGGATTCAAGAAAGATTGCCAACAGGAGTTAATGAATGCCATTTAACATAACAGATTTTAAGAGTCAGTTTGAAAAACATGGCGGTCCTGCGATGTCAAATTTATTTGAGGTCCAATTGCTTGGTTTACCTAAAGGAATTGTAGTAAATAAAAACTACGATCCTTCAAGAGGATTTACTTTCTTTTGTCATAAAATGGATATACCTGCAGTTGCGATTAATTCTTCTGACGTTGCATATACAGGACAAATGAAAAGGAAAATCCCAACAGCAGTTCAAAACCCAGGACCAATGACAGGAAGTTTCTTTGTTGATAGTAATCACCATGTATTAGCATTCTTTCATCAATGGGCACAAACTATTGTAAATTACAGTAAAGGAAATGATCCTACAGCAGAAGTAAATGGTAAGTTACCACATGAAGTTGGATTTAAGAAAGACTTTTCTTGTGATATGATTATTAAACATTATTCAACAGATTCATACCCAGAGGTTTATTATGAAGCAAAACTATTTGGAGTATGGCCTGTAAGTATTGGAGCTTTAAATCTTGATTGGGCCGGTGGAACTGCATTATCATTAGATGTGCAATTCACAATGTCTGATATTGGATTTAGTTCTGATAGAACAGGAACAAAAGATGGACTATCAAGAGGTGGTGGTTTATTGGATGTACTCGGAGATATCGCAGGATTTGCCGATACTGTAAGAGGTACATTAAAAGGTGGGAAACCAACAAGCATTCAAGACGCAGTCAATAGATTAGACAGGCTAGGGAATGCAATTGATAACTTAGGTGGTTAGATTTAAATTATAGGAGTATACTATGGCACTACCAAAAATTGATTTACCGATTGGAGAATTAACTCTTCCAAGTAACGGTGATAAAATAAAATATAGACCGTTTACGGTTAAAGAAGAAAAGATATTATTGGTCGCACAGGAAGCTGGAGATGCAGAAGCTGAAGTGATCGCAATGAAACAGATAATTAATAACTGTTTGATTGATTATCATATTGAGGATATAGCATTATTCGATTTTGAATATGTATACTTGATATTACGATCTAAGTCTGTAGATAACATGGCAAAGTTTGTAATTAAAGATCCTGACACAAATGAGAATATTGAATTAGAACTTGATATGTCAGAGATAGAGGTAGCAAGAGATCCTAAACATACAAACGAAATTATAATTAATGATGATTATACATTATTTTTAAAATATCCAAACGTGGATAGTTTTATTAGAATCGTTGCTATGAATGAGGAAGATCCGTTAACGAATTATTTTGTAATGGTTGCTTGCTTGGATACATTGGCTTCAGAAGATGAAGTACACGATTTTTCAGAATATAGTTCTGAAGATGTAGAAACATTTATGGATGGTCTCTCAGGAGATGTTATTAGACAAATAACTACTTTCTTTGAAACTATGCCGAAGATACGAAAAGAATTACCGTATACAAATAGTGAAGGTAAAGAGCAAACATTTGTAGTAGAAGGAACACGAAGTTTTTTTACGTAAGCCTTAGCCATATAACGCTAGGGCATTACTACCAAATGATTTTCTCCATGGCACAACACCATAAATGGTCTGTGGCTGAAATTGAGGCAATGATGCCTTATGAAAGAGATCTTTATTTTAGTATGCTGGTGCAATGGATAGAAGAGCAAAACGAAAAACGACAAGGTTAAATTAAATGGCAGAAGAAACCACAAAGAAAAAGTTAAGTCCTGAGACTGAAGCTATTATAGATCGGCTGAAGCGAGAAGGTCAGCTGACGCGTAATAGTGAAGGTAATTCTATCAAGTCAATTAAAATAAATCTTGACAAGTTTGCTGATGCCTTTACAGCCATTCAAAAAAGTTCAGAAGATACTGCCAGAATTATGACAGAAAACTTTGTTGATGGTAATACTGAAATACTTAAAAAGGTTGATGAATCATTAGAAGGTTTAACCGACGAACAAAAGAAAGCCGAACTTCAAAGAAGAAAGGAAGTCAAAGAAGAAGCAATTAAAAAGAAAGAGGAGACAAGAGAACAATCAATGGCTGAAAAGTCGTTAAGGGCTACTCTTATGAATGGCTTTGGCGATTTAAAGAAAGGATTCTTAGCGGTTAAAAAAGATCCGTGGGGTTCATTACTTCAGATCGGAAAGTGGGCAGTTATAATACCAGTATTAGCAGGAGCAATAAAAGGTCTTCTTGATGTGATATTTGGTGATTCTGAGATGGCCAAGTTTTATGATACAATCAATAATAGTGCGTTTATGAAATTTGTTAAAAATCATCCATGGGCGTCCCTTGGTGTTGCTCTTACAGCTTTTGCCGGTGTTAAATGGATGCAAATGTATTTAGCAATGATGGCTGCTGCAAAAACACTTGGAGTGGGTGGTGGTACAGATGTTGTAGCAGGCGGTACTGGAAAAGGAAAAGGAAAGGGACTCAAAGATAGACTTGGAAGATTATTAAAAACAACAAAGGGTAAAGGTGGACTTGCTGGTATTGTACTTCTTACTGTTGGCGGTATAACATATGCAGTAATGGATGATGATGACGAACCTGTAAATGTTGACGAAGAAATTAAAAGAATTAGAAGAGAAAACGAAGTAAAAGAACAAGAAGTTATAAAGGGAAAAATAGACAGTTATAAAACCACCTTAGAAAGAGATAGAACAACTTTTGGTGATGTATTAACAGGAACTTTAGTTAGTGGAGGCATTGGTGCTGCAGGTGGTGCCGCTTTTGGTGGCGTAGGAGCAATTCCAGGCTTGATAGGTGGATTAATTTTTGGAGCTGTTACTGGTCTTGGTACGGTTGCGTATGAAGCGGTTGATGATTATAGAAATGATATTGATAACATTCCTAATGAATTAGAAGCATTATTAAAGAAAGAAAAATTTAACATGGCTGATAAAACTGGTCGTAACAGACAGTTTCAATTATCAGATAAACAAAAAGAAGATTTAGTAAACGCTAACGATGCTCTTATTCAAAAAATGATAGATGGTTTAGTTGGCACAATAGCAGGACAAGATGTAGATCTTAAAAATTTAGAAGCTGCTCTTGGCGGTGAAGTTACACGACAACGAAAAGGAAGTTCTAGAGTATTTTCCGATTATGTAACTATGCCTGATGGTACATTAATTAAAAAATCAGAAGCTGAAAAGCAACTTGCAGATTTAAAAGAAGAAAGATTATTAAGAGAACAACAATTAATTACTTCAAGAAATATATTGAAAGCAAGAAAAGGAGAAGAGCAGGCAATACAAGAAAATGTACAAGCTGTTGAAGATAACACAACAACAGTTAATGAGAAGACTACGGAAATAAAAGATACTCCGAAAGAAGAGGTCGATATAAAACCCAGTACAGAAGAAAGAGAAAGAAAACAAAATATTGCTGCTGGTGGATTTGCTCTTAATATAACAAATAACTATTATAATAAAGGTGGAGATACTGTTGTTCAGAACCAATCTGATAACAGAGTTGCATCTACAAAGAATACTGCTATTCGTGCTGATGGTGGTGGTGGCGGTTCAAGATTTGGCGGTTCATTACCATCCGGTGGCGCGATGGCATAAAAAAGGACCCTGCAGCGGGTCCCAAAAAACGGCTCGGAAGGATGTCACCTACGGAGATTGTTTTTAATATTTATTCTCCTTTGAGGTAAGCAAGTACTTTCTCAGGAGTTGTTTCACCGTATGGATCTGTAGTACAATCATCTTCAAACCCAGGTTCACTAAACATCCTTTCAACAGTACCATCGTCTACGACCATAGCATATCTCCAAGATCTTTTACCGAAACCTAAGTTATCCTTTGCGACTAACATATCCATTCCTGCTGTAAATTCACAAGAACCATCAGGAATCAATTTAACATTTTTAATTCTCAAATCTTCAGCCCATGCATTCATTACAAATGTATCATTACAGCTTACACAATATACTTCATCAACACCTGCTTCAGTAATTTGGTCATATAGGACATCAAATCCTGGTACCTGATTATTGGAACAAGTTGGTGTAAATGCGCCAGGTAGTGAAAATACAACTACTCTTTTACCTTTAAAATAATCGTGTGTAGTTGGGTAGGTCCAATCGAACTCACCGCTCTCTACGTTTCTGCTTCTTACTTTAAAAGTTACGTTAGGGATAGTTTTCATAATTTAGTTTCCTATCAATAGAGGGAGGCCATTGCGACCTCCCAGATTAATATTGATTAACCTTTTAAGAATTCTTTCTTAGTGTTAATCTTAATTTTACGAGCCTTTTTCTCTTCAGGAATTATTCGTTCCAATGAAACAGTTAAAAGACCATTTACGAAGCTAGCATCAATTACTTCAATATCGTCTGCAAGAGTAAAACTTCTTGTGAACTTTTTGAAGGAAATGCCACGGTGAACATAGTCTCCACCGCCGTTGAAGTAATCTCCTGCTTCATCCCATGTGGAACGAACAGTCAATACGTCTTCTTTTACTTCTATTTCTACATCGTTAATATCAAGACCTGCTAACGCAAGATCAATAAAGAACTTTTCGTTTTTATCAGTTCTGATATTATAAGGCGGGAAGCCTTGTGATTGATGTACTTGTGGGAATTCCACCAATCTGTCGAAAACTCTATCAAAGCCTACGGCAAAAGGGTGAAGTTGGTTTATATTTAATCCAGTCATTTTTATCTCCTATTAAGCAAGATTAATTATTACTATGATGGTTATTACCCATCGGTTAATGTAAAACCCTTACGGCGTTCTACAAATTTATTTATAACGAAGAAAAGACATCCTTGTCTGAAAAGTTACTCCTTTTCTTCTGTCTCAGTTGCTGCTTTAACTGCACCGCTAGCTGCATCAAGAGTATATGTTGTTACATCAGATACGTCTTTGATTACACCGCTGATAATACCAGTTGTTCCATCGACAACATTGCCGACTGAACTACAGCCCATTACAAAAAAGGTCAATACGAATAGTATATACTTCATAGCCTTCTCTCCTTATTACAAGGTACTTCCGGGGGTGGTTTCCTACCCACTAATTGAAGAAGCGTACCACTTGATACGCCGATCATCTTCCTTGAAATAATGGTGCCGGCACCAAGAGTCGAACTCGGGACCTACTGATTACAAATCAGTTGCTCTACCAACTGAGCTATACCGGCCTAATTCTATATTTTTATTATACAACAGATTTAGTATAATGTCAACTATTTTTTGCCGATATTATACTTGACCGTCAGCTCCCAATCATTCTTTTCTTTAAATGAAATTATTTTTATTTGGTTCAGAGAAGCAACTGGATCTTTAGTCTTTGAAGGATCCACTATTTTAACAAGTTCCCATTCTTCTAATAAATTCACAATCGTATTACGACGTGAGATATCTTCTTCTGTTAACGTATTATGCTTTCCGTCTAAAATAAACAATTCTTTAAAGTGTAGTATTGAGTACCTACCTTTCTTATGTAGGATGTGACATGATTGATATAACTTTTTTTCTTTGCGGCTTGAAATGCCTATTCGAGTCAATGTTTCTTTAACCTTGAGGAAGGAATCCTGCGTGGGTAATTCAACTTCGACACCTACTCCTTTGAAAATATCCGTGTCCATGATTTATATTCACCTTGTTAATTATTATGTTTAGTGGCAACGGTTAAGTACCGTATCAGATTATTTATAATAATCATATTTTAGCCACCTTCATTAACTTTATCATGGAGAGATTTAACTTGTTCCTTATTTAATACCTTAAGATATTGTTTAGCAACAGTTCGGTTACATTGATATATTTCTTGTATTACATCAAGATCAGTGTTCTTATCAGCCTTTGGCCATTTTGAGAATCTTTTGCGTTTACGAAGTACAGCACGATAATAATCAAACTGAGCAGCATCAAATAAATGATGACGCATATTCATTTCGTTTGCATGTAAGATGGTGTCCTCAAAATTTGTGAAGCCACGGTTCACTACATAAGGCGTATACATCTTTTCAGTATGTTCAGGTATATCGCTATTGCGAATCAGATCCTCCTTTGAGAAGGACGCAGCGTTCATAAAATCAAACGGAGTTAGGTCTTTCATCAAAAAGCTCCTCGTATTCCTTTACCATAACATCAAAACTTTTACCACAGTCTTCACAGAGAATAAGTGATTTCTTGCCTTCTTCGGTATTCATCTCAACCGTAAACGATTTCTTTTTGGATGTCTTGGTACCACAGTTAAAACATTCAAGTCTTCCAAGCATTATGAGTACTCACATTCAATCATTACTTCTGTTAAGAACGCAACCATATTGATTTCTTGGTCAGCAACTAGGCCTGACTTGTACATATAATCGGCTAATGTAACTATGAAACCAGCTTGTGATTGTAAAATGACCTTTTGTGAACACATATCGTAGATACGTCGAAACATTTCGTTCATATCTTGGTCTGAATTCTTGGCAACCCATTTACGCATATCGGTAAATTGTTTTGCTTTGAGTAATCTGAAAAGATCATCAACTGATTCTTGTTTTAAATTAACAAAGATACCTTCATCAATTTTACCTGAAGCAGCATACGATTGTAATTCAGTTAATACTCTACGGAAATCAGGAAAGTGTTTCTCAATTACTTTGGCAACAACTTTAGGATCGTATTCAACTTCTTCTTGGTCAAGTATTGCCTTAACTCTTTTGAAGAACTCCATTGCCATTTGCGGACGATCGTTTGTATCAATAGTAAAGTCTACTTCTGATAACCTTGAACGTAATGGACTGATAATACGATTCTTGAAATTACAAGTAAAGATGAAACCACAGTTTGAACTATACTCTTCAATAAAGTTACGTAATGCCGGTTGGACATTAGCTGCATTTAAATAATCTGCTTCATCAAAGATTACATACTTACGACCTGTACCTGTTAGAGATACTGCGGAAGCAAATGTTGAGATATCGTATCGGAGGGTATCAATATTAACATTAAGAGAACCATTCTTTACGATATAATCGCAACCAAGTTCTTCAAGCATGGCTTTGGCAATTGTAGTTTTACCTACACCTGGACCACCTGTTAATAATAGATTTGGAACACTGCCGTCTGATACGAACTTACGGAATTGTTCTTTTGTCTTGTCAGGTAGAATTGTATCTTCAACAATCTGCGGACGATATTTTTCAACCCATAAGACTTCGTTTGATTTTGCATCAATCATAATTCACCATAAACATAATATAAAATAATAAAAATTTGAGAAAACGCGAGGGTGTTTGACCACCCTCACTTCTCGAGAAATGAGTTATTGTTTAACCAACAACTTTATCAGCTAAAGGAGCTTCAGGATTTGTTGTGTCAACAGCAATTTCCTCTTCGCCTTTACTTGTATCAGGCTGTGGAGATTTCTGTCTTAAGAATGTTTCGAGTTTATTTCTTAACATCCCTACACCAGCCATCTCTTGTCCTTGGAATCCACCACGCTGAGAAACTACATCAATAATTTGCAGTAGCGTTGACAGATCACTAAGATTGATAACCACTTCTTGTTGTTCCTGACCTTGTTGGCCAAGATGTGATACGTCATTCATATTAATCACCTTTTATTATAAGTCGACTTTGAATCTATAGCCACGTAATACGTGACCCCTTCACCTTTAAACTCTGAGATACCTTTTGAACAAAGAGTAACATCATAGTCTATCGGCATTAGTTTCAAGTTATCAGTTTTAATAATAATCTTGAACTCATCGGCAGTTTCCCCAATTTCAACGCCAAAGTCATCTGCGTTGTCGTTGGCACTGTCGATTGCTTTCAGATAACATTTGCCACTTTCGCCAACAAATGCAATCTCTGAAAATTGTAATACACCAGCCGCCTTCAATACTGAAGACAGTGTATCTGCCGTCACCGATACTTCTACATCAGCAGAAGGAATAGTAATATCCTTTTCTGGTGGAGTATGTATCATTGACAGATCAGCAAAGACGTATTTGGTTCTACGTTTGCCTTCCGATATAATAAAGTATTTATCAAAAAACTCTACATCCGGATCGTTATACAGAGATAAAATAGACAAGAATCTTGATAAATCGTAAACACAGGCATCAGAAGGAATCTCCTGGTCTATATTTGCGATCGCAATCAGCGTCTTCTCTGGAGTTATGGTCTTAACAACTGAACCTGCTGATAACAAGATCGACTTGTTGATAGCGGTAAAGCTTTTTAGGACCGTCAAGGTTTCGTTAGAAAATTTCATTATATAAGTTTCTCCATTAGTTTATTGTTGTCTATTATACAACAGTTATTTAGATTTGTCAATAGGATTATAAGCTTTTTTGTTGGAGCTATTATCTGCGGTTGCAGTTACACCTAATTGACCGAGAGATCCCATGTCACCCTTAAAGATATAAGAACCAACATGATTAAGTTTCATCCAAGGACACATCCATACTGAAAGGTCGGCTTTACGAGCCATCTTACAGAAGAAGTAATCTTCAGACAAGTACCTTCTTGACTCTGGGTCAATGACACAATCAAAGAAAGCATGTATATCTCGAGTACCGTCAAATTGTTCGGTTCTAACATGGTCAGGTTTATATGCAAGTTCAGGATAGGCATCTCGATATTTTTCTAATGCTTCTCTTGTAATTAACATAAACCCAGTACCACCTTCGGCAACTTGAACAGGTTCTGCGAGTTTAAATTGTTTTATATCTCCAACAGGATTAAAAACAAAATCTGATGTAAATTTTTCTAGGTCAAAAGGATTCTCTTTGCCTACTCCGGATTGAGCAGCAGCTGATACCTTTTCCCAAGCAATTGTTTTCTTAGGATATGGACCACATACGACATCGTATTTTTCAGGATCTGAAATCTGTAATGCAAGTAACGCTAAAGCATCTCTTGGATCAAATCCAATGTCTGCGTCAATAAACAATAAATGTGTACAGTCAGATCTTAAGAATTCATCTACGATATAGTTTCTTGCTCTTTGTATTAAACTCTCATTAAATAGAAAGTAATACTTCATTGGTATTTTATGAGATGAACATAACATACTTAAATCATTGGTTGACTTAGTATATAGTCCAGTACATTGACCACCATACATAGGTGTACCAACGAATAGTCTTTGTTTTTGTAATTCTTCTGTTTTTACTTCAAGCTTCATACTGTGATTTGCTCCATATCGTTTTCGGCTCTTGTGATTGATTGTAGACGCATAACATCAGCCAATATGTCCCATGCCGAATCGTGTGCTTTAAATACTGAATCCCACTTATCTTCGTTTGCACATGGAGGAAATCCATTCTTCTTAATACCAAAGTCAAACTTTGCATCAATAAAAGTTCTTGTATCTCTAACAGTCCAATGTTTTAAGTGTGATTGTAGATGTCCTACTTTACCTTGAGACTTAAATAGTCTTTCAAGTATAACAGGATCAAATGAATTAGATCTTGACCACCAAAAATTAATCTTTGGACCGTCAATTAAAAAATCTGTAAATTGTCTTACGAACTCTTCAACAGAAAGATCTGAACTTTTTGGAGCAATATTCTTTCTTACTTCAGAATCTTGTTTTGACCAAAAGTCTAATGTACCTTTATCAACTACCCAATCAAAGTCCTTTACTTGTTGAGCTACATTTAATTTAAATTTCTTTGTTTTAAATATATCACCCAAATTGTATGGATCGTCTGATGTAAACTTATCCCACTGAAATACCATGACTGACATATCAATCACAGCACAGTTGTGGACATCTTGTCCCATTGTTTCAAAGTCGATGATTAAATCGTTTCTCATAGTAATACCTTTAATTTAATTTGTTATTATAACAAACATTGCTACGGATGTCAATAGTTTTATCCAAAGAATTCTTCTAAATTTGGAGTTGTATCAACACCGTTAGGATCAAGCTCTAATAATTGCTTGTGGTTGTTCTGTCTTAAATAGGTGGTATCTGATAATTCTAATTTACCTGTAAGGAATTTGGCAATCTCTGTATGTAGATCTCTTGATGTTGGTACAGGAACATTCTGTGCAATATGGTTCATCTTCTTTAAACCACCTAGCAATTCAAAATTAGGTGGGAATCCCATCATATGTAATGCTTCACGAATTGTTAATGATCGTTCTTCTGTTGGATGCATTGTGTCAACCATATTACGACCAATTACAGCATTCATATATTCACCAAAGACATGTACTGAACCATCCCATACACCTTTGCCATCAGCAAACTTCATTATTGCGTGGTCGGAATATTTAATACCTTTTTCGTTGCCTGTCTTATGGAACCATTCGTTAGCTTCTTTCATCCAACCTTTCTTACAAACATAATTCAGAGTTGTCTTAACATTCTCTTCAATCATAATCTCTCGAACATCACGGTTCGTTTTGGTCTTAATAAAATTGTAATAAGGTTCATCAGGAACGTTCTTATTAATAACTAAATCTTGATGTAAAGCATCTTCAGGAATCTCTTGTAAGTATTCGGTAAAATCCTTTCGGTCTTTATTATACCAATTCATTACAGGAGCGGAGTCTGACTTCCAACCAATCGCAAAGGTCCTGTCGCGTCCTTGTGGAACTCCATGGAATCTCGTTGATGTTTTATACAGGGATAAAGAATAACCCCTCTCAGCACATATTTCATACAGTCTATTCGCTACTGGACGTCCTTTGTTTGTAAACAATGCAGGAGCATTTTCAACGATGACTACCTTTGCACCAAGTTTATCAATACCATCTTGAAAGACCATATACATAAATTCGTTCTTAGCACAACCTGCACCTTTACTCTCTGTTGTTGTTCCTGTATTTAATTGAGATAGAGCAGCACAAGGCGGAGTACCAGAAACTACATCAACTTGTTTAATTTGACCAGGCTCTGCTTCGTCAAGTTTAATATAAGGAATATCGCGTCCCATTGTATTTTGTTGATAGTTTACATATTGACTATCGTTATCTTCAAATCCACCATAAGAATAGATTGCTTCAGGTGGTTTACCAAAAGCTTTTTCTGCTCCTAGCATTTGTCCACCAATAAGTGGAATCAGTGGTGCCCATGTTATTTCTTTTTTGTTCATCCGAAAAAGTCCTCAAGTGTTGCAGCTGCTTTCTTTTCAAATTGTGTTACATCAGGTGCAACATAATCATTATCCATTGCTGTCATAATTTTATTGTTTAAAAATGTACCATCGTAATATTCAGGCTTACATATTAGTTTACGCAATCCTGTAATTACAGATTCATACTCGTCCTCATTATTTAATAACCTATCCATCCTTTCTTTAAATTCAGTAGGAGTCTTAGGTCTTAAAAAATCTGGTATTGGCAAATGCCCTTGTTCATCATAAGATGGATGTAAGAACGGTATCACACCAGCATGTACCATTTCAATATACTTTGAAGTTACCCAACCTTTTGCGATTGGAATAATAAAAGTAAACTTAACATTATTCATTTTTGCCATTACATCATCAAGATGAATAGAGCCTTTGAATCTTGCGTCTGTTTCTGTTTTCTCATGAGTCCATTTACCATAAATCTCAACGTCGTCAAAATCATCAAGTACCCATTCTTTTAATAAGTTATATCTTGAAGGGTTTGCTTCATTCAATATAACCATGAATGGTAATTTACGATTCAGATTAAACTGTTCTGAATGATGATAGTTAATACAGAAACAAGTTTCCATACCTGCATATGTTGCAGATTGCTTTCTTTCGTATCTGACTTGATCTTCATAATCTTTAATAGAACTTACAGTGTATTCATAATCGTATTGACCTAAAGACACTGTTGGTAAATGAAATATGTCTCTTGACTGATTCATTACATATCTTGGATCATTTATAATTTCAACATAAGGAGGTTGTTCTTCATTTAACCAAATAGAAATTGGTGAAGTATAATTCTTTGTCATATCAATCACAGATGCAGGTTTACCATCAGTGATACCTTCTTTTAAATGTTTCACTTGAGTAATTTTATCTGGAATTGTAACTGTACCAACCTGACCGACCATTAGAACTGTATAGTCTAACTTAAATCCTTTCTGACCAAAGTAATTAAAGATATGACGATAGAAATTATCAGTACCATCATTCTTAACTCCTTTCCAAATATCAATTACATTATTATATGGAAACAACTCCAACTCTTCAGACTCAGTTAGAGTACTGAAATCAGATCTTCCGATAATGTAAAATGTTTTGTCTGGGTTGTTATTTGCGAGTGCAATTAAAACTGTAGATGGTTCGTTGTCTCCACCAATAGGAGAGAAACGATTCCGTTTGAACTTGACCGATTTACCGATCTTTCCGAAGCCAATGTTTTTCATAATATAAAATAATTCCGTTCTGTAAATTTATTTATTAGAATCCACCACACGCTTTCGAAGCTCTGTGGAACTGAAGGAATGCCTTCTTCGATTATAATGTACTGGACATAAACCTTTTCCTGTATGTTCCATATCTTTGTATTCTTCACCTACGATACGAATGTCAGGATTAATTGTAAGTATCATATCAATGATTTCTTGTTCAGTTGAAAAAGGTATTACTTCATCTACATATTTACAAGATGATACCTGTATGTATCTTTCAAAAGGTGTTTGGATAGGCTGATTCTTTGCATCAGGACGATCTACGGTTGGGTCTGTAAGTAATCCAACAATTAAATAATCGCACATTGATTTTGCTTCTTGTAACATAACAATATGACCTGCATGAAACAGATCAAACGTTGAACAAGTAAAGCCAACCTTTGCGCCTTCTGATAATTTGGTTCTATCAAGAAACATATATATTCTCCTCTTTTAATAATTCCTCTACTCTAGGTGCGTATATATTATATAGTGGTGATTTATCAATTGGTAAGTAATGAATATACGCAGGAATCTTTTTTAACTTTTTAACTTCTCTCATTACTGTTGTCCATACTCGGACATCACCATTAAATCTTTCAGGTTCATAACCATTTTCGGAAAGCCATTTATAATAGATGGCATAAATGTTTTGTTCTATACACCAATACTTTCCACCCATACTACGGTTATTCTTTTTTGAACCGTACTTAGGTATTACTGAACCACCATAACCTTTCTTATTCTTGTACTTATATACACCATCCATGATAAGTATATATGTATCTTTACAAACTGCTCTCTGAAAGAACTCAATATAACGATCATTCTTGGTATGTATTACTTGTCCTGAGTTCATACTAAAGTAAGGTTCTTTTCTCATTGTTGAAATATCAACTAAGTCTTTATAGATTGGAGCCAAACTGGATTCAACAAACTTACCCATAACACCTAATGCAGATTCATTATAGAACACATACTTATTAAAGAAATAATGATCAAGCGGTTTAAGTAATAATACATCGTCGTCCATCATCATTGCTTTATCAATGTTAAGTACTTCGTGTACATAAGGAAAGACCAACCATTTAATTGCTACTCCGTATGCATTTAGAATCTTAAACAAGTATTCTTCATCAAAGAAATGTTTTGTCTTCTCAATCATTTCCGAAGCATAATGTATTTCAATCTTATCTGATATTGTTTCTGTATTATATGTCTTATTCCTATCATCTAAGATAACATTCAAACGTGTATATGTATCTTCACCATACACATTCCAATATTTAAGTAAGCTTTCAATCCTCTCAATATTATTACTTACTACGAATATATTATTCTGCATAATTAATCATATCCAATATATCGTTAACACATTGTAATATAAAATCTTTATCATCGTGGTATTTGTAAACTCGTATTACTTCAGCAGCAACAAGAGTAAGCAGTTCATATTTGTCTATATGATGGTTATATGCTAACAGTGTATTAATAGCAAGATCTTGTTGATGTCGAGAATAATGATTAATCATCAAACTTGCGATAAACTTTGCTATGTCAAGTTCACGACAACCAAATACATTAGGGATAGGATCAATTAAGAACAATTTATCTTCATTAAACAGCATGTTCTTAACACCAAAAT
>Ga0187217_1000005_pt1 | contig 76050 bp, 76 predicted proteins | sample 15SPOviralmetaG_FD_130165 | JGI IMG/M metagenome (GOLD analysis project Ga0187217, IMG submission 130165) | Marine viral communities from the oligotrophic San Pedro Time Series (SPOT) site, San Pedro Channel, CA, USA - 15 SPOT_SRF_2010-09-15... | ecosystem: Environmental > Aquatic > Marine >... | reverse complement strand
CCATCAACAACCCACTCCTGATAGCAAGCAATTGCATCAAAATTGCGGTTATCTGCTGCACAAGTTGTCATTGCTTTGAAGTAAGTCTCTGCCATAGCATCAATCATTTCATCATGATCATTGCTCTGGTTGAATGTGAAAAGGTCCAAAGTGGTTTTAAACATGTTTAGTTAGTGAATTGGTTGAAAAGAATAGATTCTAAAGAATATGCTTCATTTTCTCTCTCTTCATCATCAAATTGTCCACTTTCGTTCTGAACAACGTGAACTAATTCGTGCAGCAATGTGGTGATGTAATCCTTTTCATTCAGATCATTGTGAATCTGAACAAATTGCTCATCACCATTAACCTCAGTGAATCCAAAGGCATTATCATCACTTAGGTCAGTGTGATAAACCTCAACGTCACTATCAATCTGATATTTGGTTGTAAAGAACTCAAACACACTTTGTGTGAGGTGAGTGTGTTGAGATTTGCCTGAGGTGAATAACATCAGTAGGAAACAATTTTGTAGTTGTTGAGATCGTCCTGAACAACTTTGTTGTTTGGTGATAACATAGACCTTTCGAGTCGTAGTTGCCAACCCTCTTGAAGATCGTTTTCTGCGATAACAGCAAACCCGAAACATCCTGGCATTGGCATCATATAGAGACCATGCTTTTCTGCCTCTTGAGTGTTCTCGAAACCTCTCGCAGTGATCGTCCAGTCTTTGCCATCAGAACCTCTGCCAAAGTAAGCACAGATGAAGTCTCGCATGGGTTGAATTCCTTTGACTCTTTAATAATACACGAAAACTGACCCAGATCAACCGATAGTGGACACTTCAACCAACTGTCCACCAGTCAGGGCAAGGGATCTCACGATGATATAAACTGTTTTTTCCATATTTTAATCTGAAATGGGCATCAGGTCATCCCCAACAACAGAACTATGAAAAAATCAATTTACTTATCCCACCAGTGTTTAGTTTTGTCCGCAATCCAACCTAAAGCACAAATTGCTCCGATAGGTACAATAATCCACCAGAACTCCATCATCAACCATGTGGCAAATACTATGCAACCAAGTACAAACCAACCACCCATATCTCCTATGTCTGAGAGTGAAGAACCTCCACCTGATACTTCTCTCAAATTGCAGATTTGTTGAACATCACCATGCCTTGCATAGATTTGTTCTTCTGCACCACGAAAAGATGCTGCCTCAACTGTTGTTGAAATTTGACCAACTCTTGAGTTGACAAATAGATCTGCTTTCCAAGTTGCCATCAATTAGTCCTCCCAATGTTCATAAGACCATTTGTTATTAGTGACAGAGTAGTAAACATCTTTGATGCCACATTCTCTCAGGTATGCTTCACAAATAGGACAAGGTTTTGCCATTCTAAGTTCATTTTGTTTGTGACCTCCCAAACGTGCAACAATGATTTTATCTCCATCTTCTTTAGATTTAACTAGAGCAGATAATTCTGCATGAAGATAAATTTTTTGTGGTCGTCCTACTTTTCGTGCCCAATGTGCTTGAATTGGATGAGTTTTCTTCTCATTATTAGTTGCACAAACAAGAACACGATTCTTTTTAAGTAGAATAGCACCAACCTTTTTCCTTGAAGGTGATGATTCTGCGACCTCAGTTGCAAGTTTGAAGAGATTTTCCATCAGCAATCATCCGACTGGACTTCTTCATCCGAATGATCTCCGTTCCAAAAATCTTCCCAATCTGCATCATCTGCCACTCGAAGACCATGCAATTTATCAAGAAGATCTGAACACTTTCTCTCATATCTTGCAAAGTATTCATGACTATCACGAACTTCTGCAATAATATCATCAAATAGTTCTTCCATTCCTGTTTCTTCGTCTGAAAGATAGTCAAAGATAGCAACATTCAGACGTTCACGACGTTGCTCAGAATAAGTCCTTAAATTGGGGTCCATAGTTGACATAGAAGGATAACACATTGTAATTTAGTATGTAAGTGAATCACTCAAAACATGGGATCTTTGCTTTTGCCTCTGCTTCATACTTCTCAGCATAAACACCAGCAATCCATTCAGTTTCGAGTTGTGTTGGTTGATCACCATATCCAATTTGTGGACCTGAATCAGATTTACGACCAATCCAGACACGTTGACGGGTTTGAAGATTTGATGCTTGTGAGAGGATCATGGTTGCTTTCCTTTGACTCTTTAATAATACACGACTGAGAGGCATCTACAAGGGTCTGTGTGCCACTTGTTTCATCGTCCAGGTGTCTCCCACCGTTTTGGCATGTTAAAGTTGAACATCGAAAAAATCTCACGATCCACAAGTTTAATCACTGTCCCATCTTCATCGGCAATAGTGAAACCTTCCTGCTTGATTTGCAGAGACCCAATGAAAGACTTGGGGCAGTTTGTGATCTTGAAACTATCCATCAGATCCTCTTTCATCTCAATGACAGTGAGATAAAGACTTGCAAGTTTAGGACAATCAAACACCAACGTCAGCAATTCATGCGTCAATGCTTTCTGTTCTCGAATGAAAGCATTGATGATTTTCTTACAACAATCTGCTGTACGTTGATCCAGAAACTTAACCTCACTGACATCAATTTGTGGTGTTTCTGGTCCTCGCATCCAATCGACACAAGGTTGAACCCACTTAACCTTTTGATTGTCAACAAAATGTTCTTTAAGTGGAGATGCTACAGCATTGCGAAGATCATCCTCTGCAAAGTATTCTGTATGAGGTGCAACAATAAACTTTTGTGTCACATACTCAGGAAATTCGTAAGAGATAGTATTCTGAGTGAAGATACGTTCAGCACCCCAACCAAGAAAGTCACCCTGAAAGATTCTATCAGTGCGAGGAAGAAATTGATAAGCAAGATGAAGAATCTCTGCCATCTCACCATCATAAAAGAAGTCAATCTCTTCAGAAGAGTGTGCAATACGGATCTTTTTCTTGTTGAAAACTGCTTTGTTGCCAACGAAAAATGTACCAGTGGCAGGATCTTTGCCCCAAACAATAGCAATACCATCCATCTTCACACTTGCATGTGTGAAATTGTAGAGTAGATCAATGGCAGACAGATCACCAGTCAGAATGGTATCTTCGGGATGCTCTTGGTGCTTGTTTTGCATGGTTGTTTCTTTCACTCTTTAATAATACACGATTTTGGTGCCAATGGGGGCAATGGTGGACACTTCAACCAACTGGCACACTCAAAAACCACTCAGCAGAGAATAAGTTAATCGTGTTCCCCAATTCATCATGATGAAGAATGAACTTATGAATACAAGTTTTTCCTTAGAAGTCAAGATAACCCTCGATTGCTTTGTTGATAGCATCAGACAGATATGATGGTGGTTGAGTAACATCATACTCACCCAAATCACACTCATAATAGTCACCCAACTTCAGTTCAATCATGGCACCGTCAGCACCATCCTGATAGAGTGATCTTGCTTTCTCATCTTCAACAATCACCACACGACGTGCTGTAAGATCCATCACCATCATGTAGTCAAATGTTTTTATTTGCTTGAAATCTTCTACAGTTTTAGTCTCACTCAGGAAAGATTTGACTTTGAACTTCTTTGTAGCATTGACATCTTTACGTTTATAGAATAAATTCTTACCCATCTTCAGTTCTACTTTCTCATCACCGAAGAGAAAATCATAACCAGTTTGATCAACACGTTTAAGATCTGAAAACTTTGAAATTCCTTTCTCTACAGCAGTTGCTCGCGCAAAGTTATCAGCATTGGAGGTGAATCCTTTGTCACTGTAGAGAGAATCTACAATACCGAAGATCTTTCCCCAGTCAGTTTTTGTTTCGAGAGAGTCAATCAGGTGCATTGTTTTGTTGAGAAAAAGTTTTTTCTGTGACAGAGTGCATTTTACTCAGAACTTGTAATTCTCTGAGATGCCATGAAGAAAGATCTGCGATAGCATGATTGATGCAGTGTTCAAAAACCTCTGCACCATCATCATACTCACATAATTCACAGAATGTGTCCGTAAACCACGTTTCGTAATCTTTCTTAACCTTATCTGGAGTTTTCATTTAAGCACCTTGATAATATGCGTTGCGATAAAGATAACCACCAGTCCATTCGCAACTATCTAACACAAACTCACGTTCTTGCATGACTAATAGATTGAAACGTACACCTTTTGCAGGTGCCTTGATTGATGCTGGTTTATACATTTCACCAGTCTTCTTATCAATGAAGGCATGAATTGAGTCCTGCTTACCATTTTTAGTCATGAAGATCTTATGATACTTACGACCCATGGAGTCAAGATAGAAACCTATGTTGTTACCATTTTTTGGAGCAGTTTGAGTCAGTGAATCACATAAAATGAGGCAAAACTTAGTGATATTCAGTTGAATGGTGTTACGTGCATCCTGTTGAGCACAAAAATCAGAAAATTCCTTGTTCACTGGTGTGGTGGTCATCTGGTTTCTTCAGAACATATACAATATACGGTATCTCACAGGCAAAGTCAAGACCTAGTGGACAGTTCACTTACTGGCACAGTGTATAAACTTTGTGATAGCATATCTGTCATTCTCCAACACATCTGTGACAGAATGTTCAACCCAACCAGGAAAAATTACAGTCTTATTATTACTCGTTTGAATTTCATAATCATATCTTGGGAAATATAAATTTCCTCCCTCATCTTCCTTATGACAAAGTGTTGTGGTTACTAACACATTCACCCAAGTATCTGCGTGTGGGTCATATCCATCTCCAGGAAAATATCTTCTGATTTTAGTCCAATCTTCACTAGACCTTTTATATGTCGTCCAATAATCATCCTTTTCCACTAAATCATCAAAAAACTTATCATCATTGAAAAAAATCTTCTGACAAATAGTTAAGATGTCAGAAATATTTCTATATTCATTATTATACACTGCATCTAATGATAAACCTTTTGCTGTTGTTAGATAGTTTCCATCATCATCTTTTGCTGCCATGTATCCTTCAGGATCCTTGAACTTATTCAAAAGAAAATCAAGTTCTCTCCAAATCATATCATATTGTTCTTCATCAAATGTTTCTTCAATGATAACATGAGAGAAAGGTTCAGTTTTAATCTGGTAATTCATCATTCTTTTCCAACAATTCCTGCATAGTATCCATAAAATCATCTGCTGATGATAGAGTATCTAAAGCATGAATCATTTCACCCAATGCTTTAACAAAAAACGGTTTCTCATTTCTTGCAGCAAATGCCAATGCTTCACGAAGATGTGTTTGAGCAGAATCTATTTCTACTTTTACTTGGTCAGATAGTGCCATTAGTCTCGTTTCCTGTCTGTGAATAGTTTTAGATTGTCGTCATGTTCAAAATAATCTTCCAGTTGACTATCATTACAAAAATAGTTTCCCCAACCTGTTGCAATGTATTTACTCTTTGAATATACAGTGTTTCCACGATGAACATGTGTGTAAAATGCGGGCCAAATTAACATCGTCCCTGCTTTTGGTTGTACTCTACGACCTTGCCAAAGGAACTCTGTTTCACCCTCACCTTCGGGAATGTCATTCAAATATAACATCCAAGCAACACATCTGTCAACTGCTCCCAAATCAGTAATCTCACAATGCCAGTCATGAAATCCACCTCTGGGAAAAGTCTTTTGAAGTTTTACCTCATCAAAGTTGATATGAACATAATTAGAAACCCAAAAAGTTTGTTTATACTGTTCCCAACAATACTCCACAGTTCTGACAATAAGATCAAATGATGGACTAGGATCCAGATACCACTGATAGTCGTGCCTATTTAAATGACCTCTTTCAGTTTCAGTATTTCCCTGACCAGTTCTTAATTTGTTATTTGGATCATCAGGATGTTGCCAATTGGAATCGAAGAGTGAAATTACAGCATCACAAGCATCAACATCCATTACATTTTCATAATGACCAATAAAATCATTATGTTTCATACAACCCAAGTAATGATAGAGAATCTTGTTCCTTGAGTAACTGGCATAATTTCATGTGGGTACATAAAATTAGATGGGAACATAATTACATCACCAACATCAAGTTTATATACTAGTTCACGATTGAATAAAGCAACTTCTCCACCTTCATATGCATTATTCATTGACACAATCACTGTTAATGCTCTAGGTTGTTCTTTGAACGAATCTGTATGCTCAATATAAAAGTCACCCTCTTCATATTTGAGCAGTTCATAACCACTATCCTCTTGAATCTCTAGTTCAAACTCTGGATGTGCTTCTTGATAAAGTCCGATCAAGTTTTGAACAACCTCAAACATTTGATCATCTAACTGTTTCCTAGTGTCAGAATTATCTTCAGCAATGATTGATTGCTCAGAAATACAAATTTGTTCACACCTTCGTGCATCTGGATCATGACCACTTCCAGTTAATGTTGCTTCCCAATAGTTTGTATTTGCATACTCATCTAGGATTTTATCACATAGTTCAGGATCAACAACTTCTTGACCATGCCATACAAAATCAGCAATAGGTTTAGATGACAATTTGCCCGATGGTTTTGCTTTATTCTCTACCTTAGGTTCATTAATCAATTCTGGAGTATCTTTTTTAGTCAAGAACTTTTTATACTTATCATTAGCAATGACTACATCGTCAAAGTCAAAGAAAGTATCAGTATCGTTATTAGAATCTAGTATAAATTCAACCTTATTATCATCGTTTCTTTCTTGTTTTTCTCTATACTTCTTTGGAAGTATTGTCATCTCATTTACATTAGTAAACTTTCCCATTTGTTTGTACTCCCGTAATAAGTCTTCAGTGTCAATGTCTCTAAATTTGTTTTTATCAAAGTATGCAGGACTACACATACCACGACTTCTTACATAATGTAAGAAAAATTGAGTGTACTCTTCACCCTCAAATTGATCTCTCCAATGTGGAGCAATACATCCCAAGTATAGCATAGCATCACCAGGATTCAAGTTAACTGATCTATTCTTTCCTTCTGGTGTTTCAATCCAAATTGCCCAAGGTTTATCACTACCTAAGTGCAATGTTAATGATATTTCACATCCAGGACGATCAGTGTGTCTATGAAGAATACTTCCGTTTCGATATATTCTAGAATAAACATAAGTTGGGAGAACAGTTTCACCAATTAGTTTAGAAACTTCCGAAGTTTTGTTTGCCAGAAGTTCTAATGCTGGGAGATAATCATATACTGCTGATGAGTTTGGTGCCTGTTCATCACCACTAAAATCAAAGATTTCATCAGTAACAAAGAACTCTTTTTCTAATCGTGAGGCATGATCTGGATCGATAAAATTAGGAACAACGATATAGTTGTTCTTCAACAATTCATTATTCATTTCAATATATCAATCATTTTTATCTAGAACTTCTTTTAGGGCAGCAAACCACTTAACTGCCTTATCTACAGGGAAAGAATTTTCTCCTCTCTCATCATCAGTTAGTACAGTATAAAGTTCTTCTGGGTCAATACCGTCCATAAGTGTTAGGATATCTTCGATAGATTTGTCAGCACCACCCTGAATTTCTTCACGTTCAATACTATCTCTAATGATTTTCTCTTGACCAGCAGCATGAATACTGCTATTAGATTGCTTGAGTTTTTCTCTTTGAAATTCTTTATACTCAACTTCTGCTTTATCAAATTCACGTTCTACAGCATCATCTAGTTCATCAAATGCCTCTTCCTGAGACATTTTATTCATTAGATCTTCATGAGATCTCATGATAATTTCTAGTTCTTGATCCTTTCTCCTCTCAAACTCATCTTCCTGCTTTTCAAGATTTACTTTAATTACATCTCTAGCAGCATTGATTTGTTCTTGAACTTCAAGATTCTCCAAACGGATAATATCAACTGCCTGTTTCTGCAATTCAAGTTCTGCCTTAGCAATGTCAAGTTGTTCTTCTTCGATCAACCTAACCTTGGCAATCATTTCCTCTCTTGTTTCACGTTCTTTATCTTCGAGAGCAAGTTGCTTCATAGAAAGATCATCTTCCCTCTCAATCTTATCACGTTCCATTTGCAGCAATTCTTGATACTCTTTCCTTTCTTCTACAAAAGCATCTTTTTCCTTTTCAAAATCATGAAAGAGTTCATCATACTTTTTAGCAAGTTCTAAAGACTTCTTCTCAAAAAACTCATCTGCTTTCTGTGATTCTAAACCTGCCTTTTCAGATTCACGTGCTGCTTTTTCACGTTCGAGTTCAATTAAAGCAACTTGCTTGTCATATACTGCTGCTTGATCTGACTTACTCTTTTCCTCATACAAATCTTCTCTCTCATCACGAAGTTCTCTATTCTGTCTCTTGAGGTCTTCAATGATAACAAGTTGTGCTTCTTTCTCAAGTTTATCAATATTCAATTCTTCAATCTGATCAGCAATATTTTGCTCTTCTTGTAATGCAGACTCAAGTTCTGATTTCTCGTATGAATCCAAAAATGTATTAAAGTAATCTAGATATGGTTGAACAATAGTATCAAATTCATCTACACCAAAAATTTTATTTGGTGCTGGTTCTTCACCAATAATATCTTCATATTCCAATTCACCTCTATCATCCTTCCACTGAATTGCATGGATGGGTTCATCATCAAAATCCCAAGGTGCATTATCCTCAAGATCCACGGTTTTACCATCTACGATAATTTTTTTATCTTCTGGGATAATAGAAATTTTCATTTTTTCTCCTCTTCGGATTCGGGTAGTAAGTTTTCTTCTTCATTATCTATGCCATCAATCTGTTCAATGTATTCAGAAACATTGACACCCTGATCTTCACACATATCAAGATACATGTTACCGACAGCATCCAACATATTCTGATTAGTTTCGTGTGCTTTAGTCATTTCATTACGGAAAGACTCAACAGCAGAACTTGTAGAACGTTGTTGCTGACTATTTTCAATCATTAGCATTGGCATCCATTGAATGGCACAAGACCAATGATCTACTGGATTTCCAGTATTAGGATCTACACCCGCAATATGCGTATACCATGCACATTTATGTTCTACACAATCCTTACGAATTAGTGGACACCATTTACCAGTCTGTTTTGCCATAACAAGGGATTCAGTGTATTATTTATTATAGCACGATGTTAATCTAAACTGCAAGTAATGACATCAATGTATTGAACTCTAAGTGGTGATAGTGCAGCAGAGAAAGTAACTTCACTACCAGTAAATGGATGAGTATGTGATTGACCACCACCAGTTGATCTTGTTGCTGGTCCTTGAGTATTATTCTTCCTAATAGTACCACCAGGAGTTAGAACCCTTTGAGTTACCCTCACACTTGTAGTCTGTGGATATCTTTGAGGTGTACGATATGTTCTTGGTTGTCTAAAAGATGAAGGATTTCTCTGAGGAACTGCTACTCTGAACGGAATATTCACTCGGAAAGATCTTCTCTGCCTGAATGAATACCTCACTCTGAATGATCTTGGTTGCCTCCTCCTAAATGATCTCCTCTGTCTTGCATTTCTGGGTTGTCTAAAGTTACGAGGTTGACGGAAAGATCTTCTCTGTCTAAAAGATACAGGTCTTCTAAACTGTCTTCTCTGTCTCCACCAACTTACTCTAGGTTGTCTTCTATCTGCTCTTCTTGGAATCCTATCATTTCTTCTTCTCCGACCCCATCTTCTTCTTGGTGTTCTATCATTATTTCTTCCACCTGCTCTCCAAGATTGACCAATAGAGTTTCTCCATCTTCCACCAGGATTTCGTTGAGATATTGGTCTTCGTGATCTTACAGGAACACGGAATGGAACAGGAACTCTAAAACTAAATGGTCTTCTAGAACGTGTAGGATATCTTACTCTAAAGTTTCTTGGTTGTCTGTTTCTGAGTGGAACTCTCTGCCTTCGTGGTTGTCTATAGTTACGAGGTTGTCTTACCTGTCTAGGTTGTCTAAAATTAATCTGAACACGATTATTAATTTGTGTTCTAGTTGTTGCTCTAATATTATATCCACGTGGTTGCCTATTAGTTGTTCTAAATGGTGAAGAACCACCAGATGATCTATAGGAATTTGGATTTGATCCAGTATTATGGGTATGTGCTGGAATTTGTTGTGTTGTTAGTGTTGTTGGTCCAATACTACCCAATAGGGTTGAAGTTACAACTGAAGTAGCACCACCATCATCAAATGTTGTGCTGAAACTATTCTGTCCAGAAGATCCTCCACCCGTTCCATCTACAACTCTAAGTGCTTGATCGTTTGCTGATGTTTCTTTAGTCCACCCAGTTGGTGCTGCTGATTGATAAAACAGCATCGTAGATGATTGTGGAACAATACCGTAAAACGTATTTAATTGAGTACCATTCCCGAACTGGATCCCGTCTGCTCTTAAAATAGACATATATTATACCTCAACTAAAACGACAGATGATAACATCAATATATTTAACTCTAAGGTCAATACTTCCACTATAAGGTGATGAGGCACCAACAAATGGGTGAGTATGTGAGTTACCTCCACCCGTTGGAGATGTTGCTGGTGCTGAAGTATTTACGGCACGTCCTCCAACACTAGGAGATCCAGGACTTACATTAACCTGAGAACCTGCATTATGAGTATGTCCAGGAATTTGCTGCACTGTTAATGTTGTGTTTCCTACTGAACCAGCAGAAGTTACAGTACCACTAATTGGACGTGTTGATGTAGGAAATATAGTAGAAAATGGTTGTCCACCAGGACCATTAGATCCACCAGAACCGAACCCACCACCAGTTCCAGATACAACTCTAAGTGCTTTATTATTATGAGTAGTTACTTGAGACCATCCACTAGGTGCCGATGCTTGATAAAATACTGCAACACTATTCTGAGGAATAATGCCATATTTAGAATTAAGAACGGTATTATCAAGTCCAAATTGAATACCACTCGTTTGCAGAATAGACATATTATACCAATTACTAACAACAGATAACGTGTATTATTTATCCAATATTAAATGCAATAGATATTCTCTCCTCTTCACTAAAGTGTGGTGTCACATAATGTGCAACTGTAGATGGCATCAAGTAAAAAACATTTTCCTCAGGTTCAATTACCCATTCACAATTATTGGCAACATCAGCAAACGCAGCATTATGATTTGATGGATCAGTTCTGATTAGAGTGAGTTTACCTTCCTGTTCATTTAGGTCACTAGGAATTTTTGGATAATAAAGTCCAATAACAGTACATCCAGGATGAGTGTGATGAACATTATATCCCATTCCCTTGTTAATATTCATCCACCATCCAATTTGATTATCATCTACTCTATAAGTTGCACCAAAGTCTTCCAATATTTCATTTGTCAGATCGATAGCATTTCTTGCTAAATTTTGAATAGCAGGAGTTGTTGTTCTTTTGATTGTGGGCAATTCATAGACTTGACTCTGCCAACCTTCACCAAAATTGGATTTTTTTACTCCATTGGGAAATCTTTCCCGCAAATCTAAACATTCTCTAATCAGAGGTCCGTTATCAATGTCTAGAGTAAAGGTATACAATGGTGTAATGAAAAGATCTTCACGATTCTTGTCACTAATAGGTATCTCTAAGAAATTATCATCGTTTGGAGTAATTTCATCTCTGAATCTGTGCATGTCAATCTTGTTCCTCAGTTTCATTCATCATAAAAAATACTTGATTAATTCTGTATTCGGCATCACTATAGTGATCACCAAAATAATGTTCACCAGTTAAGTTCATACTGTGATAATAATATGATCCTTCAAACATTGCAAATCTATTGAATTTTGAACGAAAACTAACTACAGTTTCCCATAAGTTTTTTGGTGTCCATGGTATTGCATGTTCATCTCTAACACCATCATTTTCATCTAGAGGTAATAAGTCTGGATTATCTGTTACCAATGGTTTATATAAGTTAGTTCCAATTTCATCATTCGTGCTTAAGTAACATATACCATTGTATCCTCCGTCATGGTGAGGCCACCAGTAATGAGTTTCGTATGGGTTATCATCAATTCGTGAGAATCTTGAAAAATTAGTTACAATTTCATCCACATCTGCGGATTCTTGGTCACAAATACCCGAGATCTTACTGTATAGTGAAGACATACCAGGATGCTTCATCATATGTCTACGATCCTCAAAGTTTTTTGTGTTGAGTGTACCTCTGCCAAGTTCCCAATCTTCTCCCATTTTCCATAATGGTGGTTCAACAGATAAAAGATATTCATAGACATCGTATGGTCTTTTATAAAAATTATCCATCCAATAAAAATTGGAAACCTTATCACCATCACAAAACTCAATGATATTCATATTAGAAAAATCATTAGTTTCAAATAATGATTCATCGTTGGCAAAATCTTTCATAAGAATATCTCCTGTACTTTTTCATCATCTAAACAAAATCCAAAAACCCATAGTATTCTGGCAGTATCACCTTGTGTTGGTGTTACTTCATGGTGAATCTCAGAGACTTGATATATCAAAAGATCTGTAGAATTTATATCTGTATATTCTACACCACCAATGATCGTATGTCCACCCTTATGTGCTTGTTGAGTAATAGCATTAAAGTGAACTGTTTTAGTATTTGGATAATATGTAGGGTCAATATGATTCTCTATTCTGCCACCATCATATCCAATGCCATTTACAATTCCATGACTGTAGGATGGTGGACTTTTGTAACCTTCTAGATGAAAATAATTGATTATTCTTTGCCGTACAGTATGTGCAGACTTTGGATAGTTTAAATTAGGTGCTATCTCTTCATTAGGGAATCGAGTTGTGAATCGTGTTCCATGATTATCTGGATCCATGCAGGCATCTTCAAAAAAATCTAGATGACAATTATCTAGAGTCCATTGATTGAGTGCTTTTACATCATCTTTGAATAAAAAATTGCGAAGAATAAATGATTTAGACATCTTTTGTGAAGTATTCACCATCACTATCGTCTTCATCTGCGAAAGAAAAACTCTCGTATTCTACATTTATATTAAATGAGAGGACGATTCTATCCTTCTCACTCTCATTCGGTGCAGTATAATGAAGAACATAAGAAGGGAAAAATATAAGTGAACCTTCCCTAATTCCTGGTGGTACGCAATTACAAACCTCATTATCTGCCAGGTTTGGATTCAAAAATACTGTGGGAGTATGATACTCAGGACTAAACTGAATGAATAATACAGCACTAAATCCCATAGATCCATGATTATGAACCTGATGAAACTTACTATTAGTTGCTCTTTCAAACCATGAAGTACATACTTCAGCAGCACATTCAAAAGTATCTGAAAAAGTTTCTAATTCTGATTTGAGAATATCTGTTATTTCTCTATCGTAAGTCTCTCCAGTGTCATGATTGTGGTGATAATCAGTTTCCACATCTAGAGAAGAATTAGAACCTGTGGCAATCTTAAATTTATCACTTTCTTGTCTTCTTCTTGAATACATATCGAGAAGACTTTTTCTCTTTTCATCCCATTCTTCCACTTTGAGATGCAGAAGTGGGACAGAAAACATGGGAATTAGATATTCATTATGCCCTTCTGGAACATCACAATATAATGAAAAATTTGACATACCAATTACTTTTTGAATTTCTTTTTGTACTTTTTTTGTAACTTTAACACATCTTTCATTGCTGTGTCAAATTTTCTATAAATTTTTCCCGTTGGTTTTCCTTGAGCAATAATGGTGTATTTAACACCCTTTCCTGCAATTGGAATTACAACAAAATTTCCATCATCAGAGCAGAATTGTTTATAGTAAGTAGGTTCTAACTTTGATGAGTTAGTGTATGTATACTTCATAAATTACTTCTTAACTACAGAAACAGCAGCATCACCTTGCTCAAACACAATGTCAACAACATTCTGAATCTTTTGTGCAGTCTGAATACCAACTTTATTGAAGGCAGGGATACAAACTAGACCATAAGATTTGGTATACTGATCAAGTTTACCAGGAACAATAGTGCCATTGCGAAGACCAGCAGCATCATCTTTATGCAATCGAATCACACGACCGATAGTCTGACTGATGCCAATATAATCCATTGACCTCATGAAAATTACAGCATTAAGACCACTGACATTGATACCTTCTGAGAGGATGCTGTGGTGGAGCACAACAAACTTTTTGTCATCATCACGACCCCATGCACTCAAAGTGTCAAAGAACACCTCACGGTTGACTTTACGTCCATCGATGATAGCACCAGTTTTTGCTGTGATATACATGTAAGAATATCCACGCAATTCTAGTTGGAAAGTAAAGTCAGACTGACCAATTAGATTGATGATGTTTTTTGTAGACTTAGAGCAGATCAATGCCTTATCAGCACCAGTCTCATCAATAGTCTTGATTAAGTGTGTAGAATCCCTGAGAGGAACATCAGGATAGAGATCTGCATTATCTAGTTGATTAACAACAACTTTAGGAGGAATAATGAAACCACCATTGATAAGTTCTGGAGCAGGAACCTGACAAATAACCTGACCATAAACTTCAGGATCATTCATGCCAGGTTTCATTACCGTGATAGAATGCTTAGGAGTAGCAGTGAAAAAGAAGCAACGATCTGCTTCGTGAGAGAAGAACTCAGTGGGAGGAAAAAAGTTACGTTGAACACTGTTATGTGCTTCATCAAAGTAGATAGTATTGACCTCAATATCTGCTTCCATCACACGATGAAGAGAATGATAAGTAGTAAAGATAATGCAGGAGTCACCAGAAGTCCGAGCAACATTAGCAAACATATGAATCTGTTCTGCTTTAGTGCTGCTGAAATGCTGAGTCTCACCACTATGAACGTGCATTACATGAACATTCTTAGTATCAATCAGTTCAAGAAACTCACTACAAAGTTGTTCAGCAAGCAGAATGCGAGGTGCTACAACAACATAAGTCTGACCAAGATTGATAAGATCAAGATTGATCATTACATCTTCAATCATACAAATAGTCTTGCCACCACCCGTAGGAACGATGACCTGACCTTTGCTGTTGTCCCACATAGCATTAACTGCACGTTGCTGGTGTGGACGAAGAGTGATGGTCAAGTGCTGTCCCTGTCAATGAATATACTATAAAGCACCCCGACCCTAAAGTCAAGGTGCTTGTGACGGTTCTCAAACTGTCTCCATCAGATCATTTTAATTGTTTCTTGTTGCTTAAAATATAATTTAACATAAGATTTAAGAGTCATTTTCAGTTCTTCAATATCTTCAATTTTATCAATATCTCTAGCAAGTTTTTCATATTCAAAAGATTTTGATGGAGTACTTAAAGAAATTTCAGATGGGTCCATGAAAATAATCCTTAGTTATATTGTAGCAGTATATAGACAAGTATTAAAGTCTTAGAGCTATATCTTTTCTAACCTCAACAGAGAGATTGTAGCAACATTTGGGCATCTTGTCAAGGGTTAGAAGAACCCAGCATCAATCTCAACATTTACAACAGCAAGAACATCCTCAACTGATTCACCATCATCAGAAACTTGTGCTTCAAAGATAGTAGTGATTCCAAGAGTGCTATTTAGATTAATGTATAAATTTTGTACTTCCAATTCTGATGGAAGTCCTTGCTCAACAACAAAACGATCTCTTCCAACCTCACCAGTACCAGGATCTGGATTAACATCAGTGCGGATTGCAATTCTTCCTTGAGAATTATCGTAGAAAATAGCAGCATACTTATGAGTTGAAAGTCCAACGTCATAACGTGCCATGACGATACCAGCATCACCACTATTTCCTACCGATACATTAGGAGGAATAAGTTGACCTTGATTAAGTGGATCTTCAATGAGACCAAGAGTTAGTAGATTATCTCTGATGTTAACATCTAATGTATTCAGTCTTGCTTCATCACCATTAAAGAATGCACTATTAGCAGTTAAGTCACTTGTAATTCCAACATCACCAGTACCACCAATCATTTTAATACATATTGTTGCATCACCAGCACGCATTGTGCCTGTACCTACCTGCAAATCACCTAAAACGGTTGTCTTAACATCACTATCCATTTCGATGTTATCTTGACCATTACTTGCACGAATTGCATTACCATTGACTTGAATTGGTCCAGCAAATATGGTATTATTATTTGCAACCATAGTGATATTTGTATCACCAGTACCTGCTAAAATGTTATTGCCTTCAACTCTTATGTTACCAGTAAAACTCGTTGCTTCTTGTGCATCAAACATCAAGATGTTGACTGTACCATCTGATGCTAGAATCTGATTTCCACGAACCTCAATGTCTCCATAGAAAGTAGTCTTAACATCACCATCTAGGGTCATGTTTGTGATACCAATACCATCTTGAATATCTTTTCCACCAACAACCAAATCACCAGTGACTTCAGTATATGTTGCACCCAATCCAATTTGAATTGCGGTAAATTCATCAGATGATTGAATAACATTCTTACCAAGTCTCAAGAAACCAGTAAGTTCTGTGACATTATTCCTAATGGTGATGATACCAACATCATTAGAACCAACAATAATATCTTCTGCTTGTTTGAATAAATCTGCTCTTTGTGATGAGTCTGCAATGTCAATAACATTGGAATCACATTTAATGTGTGTACCACCAATTTGAACAAAACCAGCAAATGCTGTGGATGTTGCACTATCAAGAGTGATATTTACTTGCTGATCACTTGCTTTAATCTCATTCTGTGATAGAACTAGTCTGGCAAGTTCTGTATTATTACTTCTAATTGTTGTAAAACCACCAACAGCACTTTGTGCTTCACCAATATCAATATATCTTGCCTGACTTGCAAAATTAAGTTCAGTAACACCATAGTTTATTAGGTCAAATCTTAGGTCTGGATTTTCTTCTGACGCAAGAATAGATGTACCAAGAACATTTAGATTATTATGTACGAATAAACTAGTACCAAATGCATCCAGATAGAATCCTGGGTTGACAAATAGTTGAGCACCAGCATCAGTTTGATTCTGTCCAGAGTTGCCCATTGCTGGATAGAAAAACTCGGGATTTGTACTATTAGTTTCGTCTTGCTTGAATAAATCTACATTATTTGATTGGAAAGCAGTAGCAACATACGCATTATTGTAACTATCACTGATGACGTTTAAGAATCCATTGATTGTTGCAACACCAAGATGATTAAAGAATCCAGAACTATCCACATTAGATAGTCTTGATTTACCAGGACCAACATCTAGATAAATTTCATTCTCATCGGTTCCACCAACACCAGCAACATTTAGATATCCAATAGTTGCACCCAAACCAACGTCTAGGTTAACCATATTTGCTTGACTGTCAGTTCCTAAAGGACCAACATCTAAGAAGTTACTGAAAACATTATTCCAACGAGCACCATCACTACCAATACCACCAGTTGGAGTGTTAACAATATTTGGTTGTAGTTGGGAGAATACTGCACCATCAGTATTAACCTCAGTTTTTCCGTATGGAGCAAATGCTGCCTTATGGGAAGCAGGTGTCATACCAATCGAAAGGATTGGCATCTCCAAATTCATATTTCCGTAAAATCTACTGAGTACATCATCACCGAGATGATCTTCAGATCCACTAGTTCCACCTAAATCATAACCAACATCAACATATTCTTGAACTCTTAATCCCCAACCTACTGATCCAAATTTCTTTGCTTCAAAACCACCAGTGGTGAAAATTGCAGCAGATGCTGACTCTGTATCAATACCTGCTTGTGCCCAATCACCCTCACGTTCATCATTAAATACTCTTAATCTTGCTTTCGTTGAATTACCTGGTTCACGGACGATATTGATATCTTCCATGCAAGTAATGGTGTCATAGAAGAGTGATTCGGGAACAACAACGAACTCAGTTCCTAACCCAGTTTCACCACCATTTGCGGGATCAGTAATAAGTGGATCACCACCATTAAAGTGAACCCTACCTGAAACATATAGTGCTACATCCTTTTGAGGATCTCCAGCACCAACATTATCAATGACAACTAAACCGTGTGCTATACCAGGACCATCCGCAGAACCATTAACTGTTCCACCAGGACCAGTAATTCCAATTCCAATATCAGAGTTACTATTTGTTGGATCATCTCCCTGTGCTCCAGCAACAGGAACCGATTGTTGACCAATATAAACCGTTCCCATTCCAGTGTCACGGGAAAGCGTAGTAACACCCGTGACAACTAGATTTTTAGTTGTTGTTAATCCAGTTACATTCAATGCTGGGAATGTGGCGCCAGCACCAGTTATAGAAGTTTCTCCACCATCTAGATTGAAGTCTCCACGAATGAAGACATCATCTAAGAAAAATGATTTATTAAAGTTAATTAATGGATCACCATCAGGATCTCTTAGTGCTCTTTCTGCTAAAAAATCACCGACCGTACTACCAATACCAACACCACCCAACATCACCAAAGATGTTGACAATCCTATGTTTTGATTAGCATCTCTAATTTCAACAAAAGATGCAAATTGAGATAATTCTCTACTATTTCTAGTCATCTATTTCTTTAGCTAGGTGGATCTCTTAAGAGTATTTAGTTTTTAATAATCTGCTATTTATTATATACACCTCTGGGATATAATTGACCAACTCCAAGTCTACGACCAGTCAAGAATCCAGGTACTTGTGGACTTATGTTCGTAAAGACAAAGTTGGTGTTATCTTTATAACTTATTCCAGGATTTACTGAAATAATATTATTACCAATCTGTACAGTAGTTGTTACAAATCCTACTTTAACTGTAGTAAGTGATGGAAAAGACCAGTCTGCCATTAGGTTGACCTCGCACAGAATAGAATACCTCTAGTGTGTGTATCCTGGTTATAAGAACCAGTGATTACAGTATAAACTTCACTACCACTGATGGTGATTGTATCACCTTGAGAAATATTTGTATTTGGGTTACTATAATGGAAATTAATTATTACAAAATCATCTGGAATATAATACGGAACTGGAATTAGGTTTCCGTTCAATGGAATACCTTTGACTACAGCATTGAAATCTGCACCTGCTCCAATTTTATCGTATTGATTGCCAGATTCTTGTTGAGAAGTACCACCCCATGATCTTTCTGGATCATCTGAAGCATTTCTGTAATATACTCTCCCATGATCAAAAGTCATTGGTGTACTACCACCCGCAGAATTATTTGTTGGTTGAATATAATAACTACAATATTGTTGTACATAATATGGATCAGTGCCACTCAATTTAATACCTTCATATCCAAATTCTGCCATTCTCTTAGATGGGTATCTATTATTGCCATCGTCATGATTACCAGTGAGACTAGTACGGAATTCTAACGATGGTAAATTATCATTTGTATAATCGGCACTTGGGATAATTTGTGTATACCCACCTAAGAATAGATCATCATTATCCCACAAATTATCATTTGTAAAGTTGTGGAAGATGATTGTATCAAAAGTATTTTCTCTAAGTTTGGTACTTGATACTGTAGGTGCTTTATATGACATTACAACAAACTTAGGATCTAAACTGGATCTATAAATGTTTAGATCTAATTGCTCTGTTGTATTTCCACCAGTTTGAAATCGAGTACCATCAGTATATCCATTTTGAGTATATTGATAATGAGAAGAATTCGTTAAACTTGCCTGGGTACTTTGTGGTTGAAGATAAGTATCTAAGAAAGAATTTCCTGCCATCCTTTCGGGATACTGAGAACCTCCATTGGCAGAAGATCCGTGATCGGAATCCCAAGGTTTATGTGGAGAAAATGCAGAACCTACACTGAAAACTATATTAGTAGTATCACGAAAACTAAATCCACGATAAGTATCACCAAACTTTTTGTTTTCTGCAATTACATGTCTTAATACACCATATGGATATGCATTGGTGGTATTTTTTGCATAGAATGTAGTTGTGCTACCATATCCAAGTGCAGTGACATCTGAAGGACTTGCGGGCAATACTGTAATTGTACCTACACCACTTATACCCTCATTACCATTATCATCTCTCACCAAATATGTTCCTGCTTGCCCAGAAACTGGAGTCCAGAACATTTCTCCAGTATTATAAATTGCATTTTGTCCATAAACATTAAATACCCTATTTGTACTTCCAACACTTGTACCAGATTGTTCATCACAATTCCAAACAATATTTAAACGATAACTACTGTTACTCATATTATTATCAAACTTTAGAGTATCACCTTCTTTAATTGTAATAGAGGTTGCTTTTCCAGATACTACACCATTTCTATCAGTTCCAGAAAGTACAAAATAATCAGTGGCAGTTATTGCATATGAAACTGCATTGGTAATAGTTGATGCAATTGCAACCTTAAAACTAATATCTCCTACACCAGAAGTTCTATCAATATCTGCCCCATCAATTGTAATTTCTTCTCCACCAGTGTATCCGTATCCAGGACGATTAACACGAACATGGTTAATACCACCATTACTTAAATCAACAGAGAATGATGCACCAGTTCCAATTCCAGATGTTGATTTTGCAAAAACATCATAATGATCAGCATCACTAGTTCCCTCTCTATAATCTCCACCAGTAAATGTAGAGATTCCAATAATTAATCCAGTTTTTGTATCACCATGCCATTCTAACCACTCAAAAGCATCTTCCCACTGATTGATGAGATCTGCTTTTGTCCATGTTCCAGCAATAGATACTGTATGTGTGGATATTGCCATTGGTTTTTATTTTTAGTTATTTATTAAATCTAGGATACATCTGACCATTTGGTGGTCTATCTTGACTACTATTAAAGACATTTATTGTGCCAGATGTATGTGTGACATCAAATGCTCTTAATTGGATACCACCATTAGTTGTAGTAATATAAAAAGGACTATCTCCCGATCGAATAGTGCTACCAGTTGTAAATCTGGTAACAGTATCGAACATACTTCGTGATGGTGTGGTTATATGTGAAAAAGAATAGTCTGCCATTAGGTTGTCCTCGCACAGAATGCAATACCTGTTGTTCCTGATCCTTGATAATATGATGCAACAATTATTGTGTATACTTCACTACCACTAATTGTAATTGTATCTCCCTGGTCGATGAATTCGTTATCGGAAGCATAGAAGAAATCAATCAACACAAAATCGTCTGGAATATAATATGGACAAGGAACCATCTTACCACTAATTGGAATTCCTTTAATGACTGGATTAAAATCAACACCTACGGTATCTTGTCCTGTTGTTCCACCTGAACCAGTACTCAAATCTTTCTGATTTAATGAAGAATTTGTTGATCTATGGTAAATTCTCATTTCATCAGCAGGATTGATGGTAGCAGAAGATCTTGCTGGAACTATCTCAGAATAGTAATCAGTAGTAATAAAATTATTAAAATCATAACCATTATCAAGAGATGAATAACCAAATTCACCAGAACGTCTTGAAGGATTATCATCATAACCTACACGGTGAGTTCCACCAACTTGTGTTTGGATACGAATGTATGGATTTACACCACCTTGTGAACCAGGACTAATAAAAGTTGTTCCAGATGTAAAGCATTCATCTAGATCCCAAACATTCTGTGAGAAGTTATGGAAGAACCATGCATTGACACTTCTTCCGTCCCATCTTGTTGCAGATACATCTGGTTCATAATATGAAAATACTGCAAAATCGGTATCAATTCCTGATCTATAAATGTTTAAGTCAAGGGCTTTGTTTGCAGTTCCACCATGGGATAAACCTGCATTTGTATGGGCAGTAAGATTATTTCCAGTAAGTCCACTTTCAAATGTAGCATATGTCTCATACATATGACCTCCGTAACCATTATCTAATCCATTTGCACCAGCAAATCTCATACCATATCCATGACCACCACTGAAATAAACATATTGCGATCTTGTTGAAGGTTGCCATCCACTACCAACCCATTGAGTAATGCCAAGGAAGTTATTATTAATTCCAAATAATCTATAGGTTGCACCAAACTTTTTATTCTCGTCAAAACTTTGTCTCCAAACTGCCCATGGGTATGATGTATTTGAATAGTCAACATGATACCAACTGTTTGTTGTACCAAAACCAACTGTAGAAATACCAGAAGTTGCTGCAGTTACAATTATATTACCTACATCATTATTGACAATATCTCTAATATCTGTGCTATCTTCACGTAAGAAATACTTTCCTGCTTGACCAGAGATTGGAGTAAATGTTCCCGTTCCTCCGTTATTGAATACATTGGCATTAAAAACTCTGTTTTCGTTGCTATATTCATGAAATAAATTATTTTGGATTGGATGATTTCTCCAACAAAGTGCCATATTCCATGCACCAGTGTTATTATCAAAGGTTATAGTGTCACCTTCTTGAATTTCAACATAGGTGTTAGTGCATGATCCAGAAACAAATCCATTTCTACCATATGCTTCCATGGTCATAGGGCTGGATCCTGTAAATGTACAAATATAAGAATTACCACCAGTTATATCAGATTCAATAACAACTGGAATTGTAATATTTGTTGCACCATTTGAAGAACCACCAATATCTTCAGCAGAAAGTGTTACAACTTCTCCACCAGTATATCCGTATCCAGGACGATTAGCCATAATCGCATCAACAACTCTGACACCTGAACCGTTGTCGTTGTCGAGTGGACATCTTTGCACCAAGAATGATGCTCCAGTTCCAATACCAGTTGTTGCTATAGGAAATACATCTTGATATTCTGGTTGTTTGGGATCTGCATTAGGTAATGATCCACCACCATAAAATGTTTGAAGTCCACAAACTTTACCCGTTTCTGAAGATCCAGAACCAGCAATACTGTGCCAACCTAACCACTCAAGAGCTTCACCAAGTTGTTCTAAGTGATTTACTTTTGTCCAAGTTCCTGCAATAGAAACTGTGTTTGTAGTAATTGCCATTTATTATGCCTCTAGTTGAAGAATGGTTAGATTTGCATTGATTGATTGTGTGCTTCCAGATAGATTTGTGACTGCCATATAAATCGTGGCATCAACTGGATCATTCATGTTTCCACCCATTGTGAATGGAGAGATTTTTTGTTCAGTAGAGATTCCTGTCGTTACAACTTCAGCAATAACTCCACTTCCTGCTGCTGGATCTTCCCCAACACTTCTACTAGAATCAGCAGTTCTAGATTCACTATCAGTATATATTCTAATCCAACCTGCTGTAGATAGACCAACTTTCATCAGTGCATAAGACTTAAATCCAGTAACTGTTACAAGACCTACAGCATTGTCTGCAATAGATGTTGTTGATGCAGAAACTATTGTTCTGTTTTGTAGTGAACCACCAGATGCAGTAACAGTAGCAATACCAGAACCGTAACTAACATCTAGACCAGTATCAAAGTTGATAGTCTTTGCTGAACCAACGTTTGACCCACTGTTTTCAACAACAACACCATCACCAGTTGCATTAACGTTGAGTAGTGCAGATCCATCAATAGCAGGTAATGAACCAGTAAGTTCACCTGAAGGAATACTTGTGAGACCAGCACCAGAACCAACAAACTCTGAACCAGAACCAGAAAGTGTTACATTACCATAAACAGTAATTCCGTTAGTTGTTGTTTGAAGTCTTAAGAAATTGTTATAATAAAGGTCTACTTCACCAGAAGAGTATGCATAAATTCTCTTTGAACCATTTTTATCAATTTGATAGTTTCCACCAGTACGCACAAATAGTAGTCCAGTACCACCATAGCTCATCCCAACATCACTACTAGTTTCATATATTGAAAGATCATCACCTACACCAACCTTCAATCCAGAACTGAAACCGTCACCAGTAGACACCCTTGTTGCTTTTACATCATCGAATGTAGAAACACCAGAAACTCTTAAACTATCAGTCTCAGTATGTCCAGTTACATCAATACCAGTACTAGTAATATCACTAAAACCAGAAGTTCCTGTTGTGCTGATACCAGGAATAGATGCTGTGATTGTGACAACACCAGCAGATACTGGAGATACATCTAAACCAGTAGAGAAATCAATGGTTGCAGCAGCACCAACTGCTGAACCACTATCCTTGACTTCAATACCAGATCCAACAGCAGATACACCAGTAAGTGCAGAACCATCGAGTGCAGGTAGTGCTCCTGTGAGTTGCCCAGCAGGCAATCCTGTAAGTCCAGAAGCAGCACCAGAGTAAGATGTGGCAGTAACACTACCACCAACAGTTAGCATGTCTGTGAGAACTGTTGTATTGATACCAGTTCTTCCAGAGTTGTTGATATATTGTCTAATATTTCCTTCACCGTCAGCAATAATAACTCGATTAGATAGAGTTCTGATGTCTAGATTACCAGAGTTACCATCATATCCCCCAATAACAACATTATATTGACCATTTGTGATTAATTGTCCTGCTTTGATACCAAGACCAATGTTATATCCACCAGAATTTACATTATTAAGTGAAAGTTCACCGAGACCAATATTTCTACCGTTACCACTAGAGAGTGAACCTAGAACCTGATCACCAATTGCAATATTTCTACCACTACCAGATCCAGCAGCAATGTTACCAAATCTTAGGTTGGATGCTCCACCCGATTGAATTCTACCATTGGTAATTGTAGCAACACCAGTGACTGTAAGTTGTGTAAGTTCTTTGTTGGGTGATTCTCCAACAATAAAGATTGGACCACCCATACCACCATGAGCAGTACACTGATAATATAGAGTGTCAGGAGTATCAAACTGAACATCCCATACTAGAGTTCCGTTGCTTACATCATTATTTGTGATACCATCATTATATTGACTTCCAGTAGATCCGTTTACAGTGCTCTGAATTCTGAATGGGTGAGCACCCATGTTATTAGTAAATCTATATGACTGACCTCTTACTAAGTAGAGTGTGGGATCATTCTCTGCACCAGTTAGACCAGGACCAGTGAATGTATAATCACTACTACCATTTGCACCCAAAGTCCATTCACTAGTTGTTCCTGCACCAATGTTGGTAAGTTGTGAACCATCACCAGAAAATGATGTTGCAGTTACAGTACCAACAACATTGACACCAGTAGAATTAATATTAACTGCAGATCCTACTACTGCTGAAGTGAATGATGGTGTATCTGATAATGTGATTGTGGCATCAGCACCAGATGCAGTTGCTGTTAAATTACTACTGACAAAATCAATATCAGTAATACTATTTGCAACACCGACGACAGATCCTTCTTCTCTGATTGTTACACCAGTTACACCACCACCACCTCCACCAGCACCAATGGGACCATCAGGAGTTACAAAAGCAGTAGCACGAATTGTTCCACTAACATCAAGTGCTTGCTGTGGTTGTGTACTACCAATACCTACTGAATATCCACTACCAACAATGACATCTGATTGAACTTTACCTCCGATCGTGACATCCGTACTAATCGCAACAGTATTTGCGTTTAAGTTTAGGTTAGTTGGACTAGTTAAATTTGGGGTGCCAGATGAACCAATAAGTTCTATCTTCTTTACACCAAAATCCTTATTGGCCATAAGTCTTTTTTAGTTATTTATTCGTATGATAAAGTGAGAGATTGAGGGATGAAACGATACTTTTGTAAATCATAGTGTGATTTGATTTGATCACCAGTTAAGAACTGATTGTAAAGACGGACAGCACCATATCTAGCATTTAATCTATAACTGCTAGCAAAAGCGGTGCCACCATATCTTCCAATTCCTATCTGAGTACTGCTTGCATAAAGTGAAGATGCTGGTGTGTGGATAAAATCTTGAACACCATTCAAGTACATTCTAATATCAGTTCCATCATATGTAACTGCAACGTGACTCCATTTATTTAAAGGAATTGGAGTTGGTGCTGCTGAGAGATCAACTGCAGAACCTCTTGATGAAGAAGTAAAATATACAAAATCTTGTTGATAATCTGGAGCATCACTTATTCTCCATTGCCATCCCTGCCCATCATTACCACCATCATCTTGAGATACAATCTGTCCATTTGTGCCAGAATTAGGATCTCCTAGAAGATAAATCCATGCTTCCATTGCAAAGGAACCTCCAGATATGTTCACACCACTAAGTAATCCACCACCAGAAGTATTGGTAGTTCCTTGAAAATTAAGATATGATAGTCCATTATATGGATTATCACTATAATAAGTTGGTACATTGCCATTACCACTTAAATCAGTATCAAATTTAGTTGGACCATCAATGTGCATTACAAGTCCAGTTGTAGTTATATCAGCAAGTGATGCATCGGTACTAGGATCTGAGTTTCCAAAAGATATTGATGGTTTCTTACTTGGATCAAATCTTGCAATTTGCTCTTCATAATGTTGATTGACTTCATCTTGAATGAATGGTCTACCTTTATAGTATCTCACCATACCAACATAACCATCATAGTATAAATTTCCATCTGCAACTGCTTGACCAGATCCTGGTGAAGTTGGATTTCCACCTGACATTGATAATGCATATGTTCCACCATATCCAGAACCACCATCAGTTAGTTCAATATCGGTTATATTTTTATTGATCCAAACATTTGCTGTTGCTGTTGTGATGCCCGATGGATTAGACTCCAGTGCATTGGGTGTTAATGTAACTGTACTATCAGTATATTCCGTGCCTTCATCAATAAATGAGACACTTAAAATACCATAGTTATCATAAATTGTTCCACTATTATTTGGCATATACAATCTAAAGTAGACATTATCTGTTCTTGCAATACCAGGAATACTAATGTCCCAGTTTCTCAAATCACCACCAGGATTTCCATAAGTACCATCAAGACCTTCATGCCAAATAATGATACCAGCATCTGTCCAAGAATCAGTAACTCCAGCACCAATATTATAAGAAAGTCTTAGACTTTCGTCACCAGAATCTCCCTCAGGAAGTTCACCACCATTAAAGTCATCACCACGAATAGCATAGATTCTAATAGTATCAAAATCTGTGGCATCGACTGGATTTACAACAACTGCACGGATACCACCATCAGAATCACCAAATCTTAAGTGTGTTCCACCAATGTCAAATCCACCCTGCTCTCCATTACCAGATCCATTACTTGCAATACTAGTTCCACTACCAAACTGAAAGATATCATCGGAATTAGTAGTATCATAAACAATACCATCAAGGGAAATTGACGTAACAACACCAGCAGTAATTGCTGCGGTAGCACCAACATCTGCCATACCACCACCAAGTGTTACAACAGGTGGATATGTGTATCCAGATCCACCACTAGTAACTTCAAATCTTTTAAAAGTTCCTTGAGTGCTTAATGATGCAACAAAGGTAGCACCTGTTGCACCACCAGGGTTCACAACATTAACTGTTGGTACTGTTTCATACCCAGATCCAGCACTAATACCAGTAACTCTATTAATAAAATCTCCAGTGCTGTTGTCTGTTCCGACTCTTGCTTCAAGAGTGCAAGTAATATTTGGAGAATAAATTCCTTGATATGTTGTTTTTTCTTTATTCAGATAAAAATCAATTTTATTACTAGTTCTTGTTAGAACAACATGATTCCAAGTATTCAGTTGTGGTGTTGTTTGATGTGTAGATGTGATGCCAGAATTTGCAGAACCACCTGCAAGTTCATATGTCAATGTGCCATCTGGTTGTTGGTAAATTGCAAACTCATTATCATCAACTTCAAGAGCATTCCATGATCCAAAAATTACTGTTGGATATACATTTGATAGTGAGTGTGTATGTTGATTATACCAAAGTTCAATAGTAAATTCTCCAATAGATTGGAAGTCACTATTATTGGCTATACTTGCCTTAGCATTACCATTAAATTGATAAGAGTAACGATCACCAAAGTAATCAACACCAGGATCTAATGTTGCGAGATTATTAGAACCATTACGACTTGTATCTCTCCATATATTATCTACAATTTCTTCTTTTTCACCATCCAGTTCCATAACTAGATTTTCTTTGATAATTTGCTCAACTCCAGGAACAATTGAAACTCTCTCATTATTTGCAAATGGATTGAAAAGAACTCTTGGAATTGTATTTCTCAGTGCAGTACTACTTCCCCAATAACTAGAATCCGTAAAGTCTGGTTCAGAATCTCTTAGTGGTGCTACTATAGATCCATGGTCAAATAACCAATTTCTAGCATCAACTCTTGTTGCATCTGGTCTTGATTGTAAATATAAAGCAAGAACACCAGTTACATTTGGTGCTGCCATACTTGTTCCTTGTAAGTAATTATTATGGAATGACGTATCTCTTGGATCATCATATCCTGCGTCCCATGGAGACAAAATCTCACCACCAGCAGCAGATATATCAGTTCTTGGTCCTCTATTTGTATAACTATCTAATGTTTCTTGACTGTTACTATAATATTCTGATAAAGCAGCAACACTAATTACTGCATCTGCTGCTCCTTCATGACCAACTGCTGGAGTTCCTCCTCTATGAAAATAACTATCATAACCAGCTGTACTATAATAAAGTGATCCTGAAGTAAATCGATTGTTATAATCAATGCCACCAATAGTATCTTGTTTGTGGTCAGAATTACCAGCAGAACATATAAAAACTACACCCTGACAATCTGGATCATCTAGAAGTTCATTCATTATGGTTTGACCACTTACTCTTCTAGTGGTAAATCCTTTATATACGGAAGTCGTATAGTCTAGGTAATAAATGGCGTCATATGCTTCATTGCGGTAAAAATCACCACCATCACCATATGATACTCCTCTAAATGTTGCTTCAGAAGAAAGATCAGTTCTTATAAATTGCCTGTGTCCCCAACTACAATTTACAATAGTTGGATTTCTTTTTCCAGTTTCTGGATTGATGGGTTTATTTTTATGCCATACTTTAATATAATCAAATCCATCAGATGGTTCTGCCCAACCAACATCAGAACGATCTACGCAAGCAATAGACCAAATATTTGCTTCAAATGCTGCACCAAATTGATTACCAGCAGCAGTTCCTCCAACATGAGATCCGTGCCAAGATCCAGGATTTCCAAACGTACTTGATTCTAAAACATTTGCTACAGTATAGTTTGAATATGTGGATTGTCCTGCAGGAATCAATCCTTCTGCTTCCCAATCAATTCCATATTCAGATGCTCCATGGATTAGAATATCTCTAACTCTTGTACTATTCTTATCAACAAAAGTTGTAACTCCAGGTTTTAAGAATTCTGGGTGATCCCAACGAATTCCAGTATCCATAATTACAACGTCAACATTCTTACCAGTAAATTGGTACTTAATATCTGCTGTTGCATTTGTTTCTGATCCAAAAGGATCATTTTTATATCCATGACGATGTAAACCCCATTGAGTAAAATCTAGATCCGAACCTGGAGTACCAGCAGCTCTTAGATGTCTAATGCTAGTATCTTTAAATCTAAATTTATCAGCATGACGATCAAATTTCTCATCATACTTTCTTTGCTCAAGACAAGTTGGATTATAAGTAGAAGACTCTTCAACCCATTCAACTTTAGGATGTTGTCTTAAAACTTCTGCTTCTTCCACAGAAATCTGATACACTGCCCTTTTTGTTGAGAAGGGCATTTCAGCAGTACAATCTATTCTTCTATTTGGTATCCCATCAAGATCATTTTCATTTATAATATAGTCATGCATTTCCTGCCAATCGGCGGGATCTCTAATTGCAACTGTAAACGATTGAGATTCATTATCTGCTATGTCACTGATGACAATGACTCTGCCAGACTCGGAATGTACTTCTGTATGCATCAGAGCATTGTCTCCCTTACTACTCTATATGTGACTATACCACTTACTCCTGGTTCTGGAGTCCATTGTAATTCACAAGTTCCAGAATTAACAGTAGCACCTACCGAAACTAGAAGGTCATTATTATACATAATCGCATACTCTTGAGAATATGCAGTTGTCCCATCGTTCATCAATAGAACTTTCTGTGATTGGATGTTATCATTATATTTGAAGTACAGTGTATATTCTGCAGTTTTAAAGTCATCCGTTGCAATCACCCAAGAAGCATCACCTATAGTTGTAACACCTGCAACTGCTGTGAATGATCCATAGTCTGTGTAGACACCATAGACTTCTTCAACTTGTAGAGGTGTTCTTGGATTGGTAGTTCCGAGACCAACATGAGCTGCTGTTGTATGTATACCAGGATTAGATTGGTTGTTATCGAAGTATCCAGTTCCACTTCCACCACCAGCAACAATACCAGTTAGATTTGATCCATCACCATAGAATGCTGTTGCAGTGACAACACCAGAAACATTAATATCTGTAGATACTGATACAATTCCAGTAGATTCATTGCAACTGATAGAAAGATCACCTACGTGAGAGGCAATTAATGCACCAGCTCCTGTTCCAATACCGATATTATCAATCCAAGCAGCAGTCCATCTTTCAGTACTAGATCCTAAGTAAGCACCCAAATCCGTATCTGGAACACAACCAGATCCTGCCTTAATCTCACCATCTACATCAAGATCACTGGTGCAAGTAGCAGGACCATTGAAACGTGAACTACCAGTAATGTTAATATTACCAGTTCCGTTAATGGTTCTGCTATTGAGATCTAAGTTACCACCAAGTTGTGGTGTGGTGTCATTGATGACCTCTGCAGATGCAGCAGTAACAGTAACAACACCAGCAGTTGAAGAGGATACAGAAATTCCAGAACCAAAGTTAATTGTTCCAGCAGTACCTACAAGACTATCATTATCTTCAATGATGACTTCGGTGCCTCCACCACCGCCTCCTCCACCTCCTCCAGAGATGAGAGTTGCAGTGATGCCAGTAATTCTTCCATCAGTCACCTCTATCTGTGGTGATACAGTAGAACCACCATAGGTTCCATCTGCAACATCAACCATTCCAGTTAGACCAATACCTGATCCAGAGAATGATAATGCAGAACTAATTCCAGTAGCTCTTATATTACCATCAACTGTTAGAGTATCAGTAATAACTGTTGTTCCAATACCAACCTGACCATTATTGATAGTGAGACTTTCAACTTCCGCAGAACCAGTTTTAAACACCCACTCATCATTTAGATAAGAGTAGATTACCATCTGTTGCTGGAAAACACCAGCATTATCAGTTTTTTCTATGGCAAAATATTGTCCACCACCAGCACTTGATGTATTATTTAAATGTGCTAACTGAGTTCCATTTGAAGAGTTTAAAAGTTCAACTCTTGAACCTCTAAATTCAGATGTATTATCTGTGTACAGAACTAATTCTGGATCATTTTTGGTATCATCACTACCTGTTATTGTTGCTGTCTGATTACCACTAACTGATTGTATGTCGTCATCTGCAGTTACTTTGCCAGTTACATCAATACCATCTGAAGTAGTTTCAAACTTCTTAGAATTATTATGGAAGAGACTTACACCAGCACCCACTCTAAAGGATGCCATTTCTGCAGCAGTTCCATACTGTCCAATCGTAACCGATGGACTTGCATCAATATTAAGTCCACCACTACCTTGATCTTGAATGTAACTATTTGTACCATCAAAGTAAATTCTTAGGTCATTACCTGCACCAAAGATTGCTTGATCATTATTTCCAAGTTGAATATTACCTTGGAACTGAACTTCATCAGTAAACGTTGCACCAGCAGTAACTAATACTCCACGGGTACTTGTAACACCTAAGTTTGAAAGTTGACCAGAATTTGGGTTATATCTTAGTTTTCCTCCTAGATCAAATCTATTGAATGTATGAGCACCTTGCTCTGGATCGAGGAATAGTGCAATATCATAATCATCATCATTAGATACACCTGCAGTGAAGACTTTATGTTGACCAACTAAGTCACCATCGAATCCAGTTGCAGTAACAATACCAGTGATTTGTAGGTTTGCAGTTTGAGTGATTGTATCTGCAGACAGTGTGAAACCAGCACCAATTCTAATCTCATCATTGACACCATCAATTGCAATACTGGATGAACCAACAGTTAGAATACCAGTAATTCTTGCATCACCATTAACCCAAAGATTAGTTCCTAATCCAGCAACTTCTCCCTGACTATTTCCAATTTCTACTTGGACTCGTGGATTTGTTGTGCCAAGACCAACTGCAGCACTGTCAGTGAAGATACCAACAGCAGAGTCATCATTTACCTCACCAAATACTCCAGATGCACCAGCATTGGAACCTCCACCCAATCCAATGCCATATCCAGTAATATTAAGAGTAGAAATACCAGTGATATTAGCACCATCACCATAAAATTCTGTTGCGGTGACAACACCTACACCAGCAATACCATAATTATTTAAGTTTAAGAAACCACCAAGTGTTGGTGATGGGTCATTGATAACAGCAGTTAGACCACCAGAGTCGATGTATGCTGTAACTAAACCCGATTGTGAATCTAGAGTAACACCTAGACCAACAAAATCAATAATATTAATTCTACCAGCAGTGCCACTATCAATACCTGCTTTTCTAACAGAAATACCAAGGATACCAGTATTTCCTGCACCAACAGCAACAGCACCATGACCAATAAGTTCTACCTCTTCACCACCAAATGCTGGAGCAAATAGTGAGATTGATCCACCACCAGGGTTAATTACATAGTCACCGTCAGTAAGTTTTACACCATCAAGGAATACACTGGTTAGTTCGGTTTCTGTAAGTATAAAAGTTCCGAAACTTCCAGTGGGAGGTAATCTAGTTTGTCCTGCAGTAAGAGTAAATATTTCTGTATGTCTGGACCTGGGAAATGATTCCCATTTCCACTTTTCTCCAGTTGATGCAAGATATTGCCCAGTTACACCACTAGTTCCACCAAATGATACTGGTGAAAAGATCTTACCGTCTAGTGAGGTATCACCAACAACATCCAATTCATGTTCGGGTGTTCCTGAATTAATACCAATACGATTAGTTTCATCATTTGCATATAACAAGGTGTTCGCAACTTCAAGACCGTTACGAACGACAAAATTCTTGTTAATACCCATCGATTCTCCTGGGGTTCACTCTCCCCCCAATTTATTTTTTACTAATCCTATTTATGTAAATTTTGGATAGGAATTTCCACAGTTGTCTCTTGGATTTCCACCACTCTTTGATCCAGAAAGATTACTCTTAATAGTATTGTACATTGAATCTAAAGTGGGATAGTTATTGGGGTCATCTCTAAATCTTTGATACCAAACTCTAATTTCACCAACAGTTGCTGGTCTATTTTGGTCATCCCAATATGCTCTATTAACCCTTTTTATAACGTCTGCTTTTCTTTCTCTTGAAAATTCAATATAATATTGAATAACGCAGAGTCCATCTGCACCTCTGCCACCACCATTTCCACATCCACCTCCAGATCCACCACCACCATAAGTGTTTCCAGACCAACCTTCTTCAGTTCCTCTTTCTTGACGATTGTTTCCTCCACAACCACCACTTTGGTCTGTTCCTTGTCCTGGACCACCTTGATCACATGATTTTGAACCAGAATCTGCATATCCATTTGAACATTGCCCACCATTTAGACGAGCGGCACCACCACCATGTCCACCTTCATCACCTCTTCTTCCACCACCACCACGGCCAGAGGAACCATTTCCTTGTCCACCTCCGCCGCCTCCTCCGCCGCTTTCATTACCTCCTCCACCACCGCCACCATTTGCTCTGCTTCTTTGGCGAGATCCTCTAATTTCAATGAAAGAACTTTCTCCACTTTCTCCATCACCATTATCACCACTCTTACCGTTACCACCTCTACCAGCCCAGAATGTAACTGTATCTCCACCCTCTGCTTGGTTCCATTCTACATTGAAGGATCCACCTCCTCCACCACCACCAGCACCTTCATCTCTATCGTTTCTGTCGCATCCAGCTCCACCACCACCACCAACTCCTTTTGCTTCTACTCTTGAAGTTCCTTGAGGTAGTGTAAATGTTGAATTCTTTTGATTTGAAAATCTATCTATAACTCCTGAAGTTCTCTGTTCTCTTCTTCCACCAGTGGTTCCAGCACAAGAATCCATACCTCTAACCCCCATGATATTAATACCATGATTGTTGATAAATCTTCTGGTCCTTAATGTACATCCACCAACAGTTCCAGTACCATTTTCTACCGTACAAGATTTTGTTCTTACTGAGAAAGTTCTACTAACTCCACCAATGTTCATTGTAGCAGTTTTTGTGGTGCTGAAAGAACCAGATGCATTCATCTTAATTCTTAAACTACTACAAGAAGTACCATTAGATACAGTTTTTGTGGTTCCTCCACTGACGAATGTAGCACCACCACCACTAACTCTGGCAGTTACAGAAACACCAGGAGATAGTCCATGAACAGAATTTGTGGGAGAAGCACTGAACCTTGGTTCGGATTCTCTTCTTTCACCAAGATTTCGGTTAGTTTCACTTGATGGACTCATACTATAATTATCAATAGTTGTGTCATCAGTTACTCGTGTTGAGTCACTAGCAGTTGCCGTTTCACCAGTTCCATTATCTTTAACACTAATTGACCAATTATAATTACCTCTAGTACCCATGTTGATTGTTTGACTACCAGATAATGCACTAATACTATTAAAACTTGGTCCACTACTAGATGTTACACTATCAGCATCAACAGCACTCCATGTAACAGTTACATTATTACCAGTAATTACATTTGCTGGAGATACGGTAAGAGTTACTGATGGTTTAAATCTAAAGGTAATACTCTTTGAAACTGTCTGTGGTGATACACCTGCACCAGTTGCCTTTGCAGTATAAATTTCACCGTCAGATGAAGGTTTAACTGAGTCATTTCCAGATTGTCTATTTCCTGTACTAAATCCCGATCCACGTACAGCTTCTACTTTAATTGCATTGGATGATGACCAATACAAAGTTGCACTACCACCTCTAGCTAAGTTAAATGTAGTGGGGCAACCATTTACAGCAGTTCTATTAACACAGAAGAATAATGTTGGATTTGGTGGAGCTCCAGTAATAACATTAATTGATTCTTGTGTGCTTCCAGTACAATTAGATACAGTTAACCTAAATGTACTTTGTCCTTGCAATAAATCTGATACATTTCTACTTCCACTCTTTGTTTGAGCACCTAGAGTCGTAACTGGAATACTATTCAACCCACTAAATCCACCAGGACCAGTGGCAGTTACTGAACTATTTGTAACATGAGTGTATGAATATCTAATTGTAGTGCTTCCTCCATCTGGGAAGACAAACGGTGGATTGAGGTTATCTGCAGATAATGTTAATGTTGGTTTTGGTGGTGCCTTTGGTGATATTACCCAAGTAGTAGACCTAACTGATCCAGGAGTTGTAAATGCTGCAGACAAACTTACTGTTGTAGTTCTAGTGCTACAGAAGTATGGAGTTGTCATGTAGACATCGATGATATCTCCACGAACAAGATTGTTTAATGTTGTACCTTGCTGAGTAGTTCCTCTCTTTCTAAGGAATGAGTTGGCATTAGATGTAGTTGCAGAAACTGCACAATCAAATTCAAAACCCCCACCAATTGTAAAGTTTGTACTTGCCTGCTGACCAGGATTTAGTGTAGATGATGATTCTGGTATATTTGTGAGACTAAAACTTGTGATACTACAATCTCTTGCCTTTGATGTTACATTCCAAGTATCTGATGTAGATCCACTAACTCCACCAATAACGTTAAATGTATTTGTACCAGCAATAGTAAACGTTGCACTTCTAGTGCCTTGAGATGTTGTTGCAGATGTCAATCTTAATTGAATTTGATCACCAAGTTGAACTCCAAATGAGTTTTTAGTCCAACTTCTTACTACTGTTCCATTTCTAGTAACTTGATATCGTGCTCCATCAAACCCACCAATAGTAGCAGTACCTTCATCACCAAAAGCAGTCATACCTGATAGGGTAATTATGTTGCTATAAATCAATTCATTTCTAAGTACACCAGTTTGATCAGTAAAAGTATATTGATTTGGAACTGTATCAATCGGTCTTGGTCGAGTTGTTACAGAATAAGTGTCTGACTGATTCGCAACAGTTAATGTCGCATTAGTTGTTGCAACATAATTACCAGATGCTGTCTGCTTTAGGGTAATTATATCACCATTATTACAAGTGGATGGTGATACATCTGTATAGTCTTGTACTGTAGAACCACCTCTGACGATTCTATACTGACCATTACCACTGAAAGTAAGAGGTAATGGATTATTTCCATTTAAATTATTATCTGCACCACTGATAGTGATTGAATTACTTTCATGTATTGTATTAATATCTACATCAACGATATCATTAAACGTAAAATCGACAATTGTAGTATCTGCTGGTCTAGTTTGGATTAACCAATTAGCCTGGAAAACACCGATTTGAACAACTGTTTCTACTTGAGTGGAATAAAAATTTGATGTGGTGTTTCTTAACTGTAGAGTCTGCCCATCAAAAATCTTTGCGGTTTGCGTCCAGGTTCCATTTCCATTTACTTGGAGTTGTCCTGTACCAACAATAAAAATATCTACACCAATAGTATTATCAATATCATCAACTGTTACAACATCACTATTAACAAGAGTATTAATTTGAAGATTATTAAGATCTACAAAATCAAATGGGATTGGAATATCATCCAAATCCCTTGTTTTAATAAACCAACCTTCTGGACCTCTTTTACCAATAGTAATATTTGCAGGATATGTCCTGTTAAATGATCCTCTACCACCAACTTGTGGTGACTCAGTAAGTATTTCAATCTCAATTTTATCCTTATTTCTGATGATGACAGGGTTATTGTTAACATCATCACCAGGTAGGAATGGTCCCACTGGTCCATAAGAATCAGTTTCTTCAATATATGGAGTAACTCTTACTGAAGCACCAGAACCAACTGCTGTTACCAGTGCTTTATAGTTAATACCTGTAATAACTTGTGGAGTACAAGTAGCAGCTGTTCCTGGAAATACTTCAAGAATTTCTACAAAACTAAATGAATCTGGATATTCATCCAGATTACCTCTCCACGCAATATTAGATCCAGGACCCTGAGCACCAATTAAAGGCATTTATATAATCCTCCGAATATATTATTGATATTGAGATTGTGAGTATAGAACATCAAAGTCAACTACTGGATCACCAGTATTAGATTTCCTGACCAACACATATGTATATAGATCTAAACTGTTTGCATTTCCAGTATTTATAGCCAATGAACCATAGTATCTTGGAGACATTCTGATATCATCAATATAAACTTCATCATTATAGTATGGTGTCGGACCCTGTTTCGTAGTGATAGCAAGTGTAATAGACTCACTAACTTCTAGGAATTCAGTCAATGCGAGTCCTGCACGTGCTCTCATGTTCACTGCCCAGTTAGCACCAGCATCTTGTGTGAAGTAGTAGATAGAAGATCTATCCAAGTCAACTTCAATAACTGTAGTACCAATACCAATAACTGTAGCATTATCTAGGGTAGTATTTTCAATGATTTCAAACACCTTCATGGTGCCTCTGATTTCTGCATTGCCTTGAACGTACATGGCAATGTCTGGTTTGGAACTATTTGTAGAACCAAAACCTACATTACGAGTGGTGTGAATACCAGTAGCATCAATTTGCCAAATATCAGACACGTCATAGAGACCAGCACCATCACCAGTAAATGTACCGATGAAGTATCCACCAATCTCGAATCTATCTGTTTTATTGGAAATAGCACCCCAAGGATACCAATCATTGTCAGTTGTGTAGCACCAACCAGCATTTTGACCTCTGAATGGGTTGCCGTTGAAGATAATATCACCTGGGTTTCCTGCACCTTCTCCGACAAGTTCTACAGAAGATGCTGGTTGGGTAACACCTACAGTATACTTTCTAGAAACCGTCTCATTACCTTGTAAGAATAGACTTGGTGATTCTAGTCCTTTGTTTGAAGTAACGGTAAGTTTGTTATTAACAAGAAGTGGACCATCAAACTGTGAAATAGTAGTTTTACTATCACCACCATCAACTCTTACAGCATCGGAGACATTAACTTCAGATGCTTTAATAACATTAAATCCTAGTTTAGTATCTGGAATCTGCTTAGATTCACCCCTAAATCTTGGACGTGGTGTGGAGAATACTTCTTCATCACCTGCGGTAGTAATGACTCTCTTATTGGAGATATAGAAGTCACCATCACTGTTCATGCCAGTGTAAACAACAAATCCACCTTCTTCTTGGAATGATTGGGAAAGAACTTCTTCTGATGCACTTAGTTGACGATCATGACGATCTGGGAATGCAGTAGAGTAGTTGCCAGGACCATAACCAAGATATTCAAACGTATGACCAGAAGCACGAATAATAGAATGTCTTCTTAGTTCTACTGGTTTTGCATCAATTCTTCTAAATGCTGATCCACTAATATGTGCATCTGCCTGTGTTCCTAAGAGACCTCTATAAACCTGAACTGGATTCCCAGTCACAGTTTGCTTGACCCTCATGATTTCACTATCGACAAGAATAAAGTCACCAATATCTAGATCTAAACCATCTAGATCGGTAATATTCATTGTAGAATCAAGTTTCGTCATTGCCAATGCAAGACTTCCATAAAGATTACCATATGGAATTGAAAGTCTACTACTAAAACTTTCATCACCTCTAGTAATTTCTCCACCTTTAGCACCCAAAGTAGTTGGATATAGTGCAGGAGATCCACCAAGAGTAATTGCTGCTAATGTTGAAACTCCAACGTTGACAACAAGATCAATGAGAGAATCAACTCTCCGAATTAAGAATTCACCATTAAAGTGTTCACTATTTCCTGTTGCACCACCAATATAAATCTTATCGTTAACTTGCAATCCATGAGGATTGAGACCCGTAGTAAATGTAGCAATACCAGTCGCTGGAGTGAAATTAGCACCTGTGATATTAAATGCTGGTCCGTTTAGATATGCAAATGCATCTATTGCATTTAATTGACCAATTCCACTGATTGTAGAACCAATACCCACAGGAGTTGAAGAAACTACATCAAAACTATTAATTTCTCCAACACTAATATCATTAATTTGATATGTAGTATTATATCCTTTATAAAGATTACTAACTCTTTCAATACTGATAGAATCACCGACGTTACTGTAGACTTTAGTTACTCTTACAGATCCTGAAAGGTGTCCCGTTGTTGTGGCAATACCAACAACAGACATAGTGTTTCCTACACCATATGCAGAACCACCATCAACAATTTCAATACTCGCAAGTGTACCAGCAGATGATACCTGAACTCTTGCAGTTGCTTTTTCACCAGTGATTGATCCACCATACCCAATTAGTTCTGCGTTATAAAGGTTTTCGGTTACACCAATACCAGATCCATAACTGGTTCCTGGATCAACAATCTCAACTTCTACAACTCTGTTTAGTCCATGATCACTGGAAGTGAAGACTGTATGTCTGTAACCCTGAAGTTCATCATCAGAAATAATATCCGTAATTGCAATGCCAACACCGTGATTTTCTAGAGCAGAGATTATTGTTTCTTTAGTAATACTCTTTTCTGGATCATCAATAACAACCTTACCGATAGGATCAGCAACAGCAAAACATCTTGAAGGATCTGGATCAGGGTTTGGATTGTCTCTATCATACTCTGGATATAAGTTATCAAGAGGTTGTGATAGTTTTACACCAGTAAATGGTGCAACATTTGGTGTATTTGATGAGTTAACGACAGTTAGGTGATATACACCATCCTGCTCATTTTGCACATACCGTTGAACTTCGTCCGACTTATATACAACAAATGTGCCATCGTGCTTTTTCTTCTTAACTTTTGGAAGATCTTGATTGCGAATGGATGTATCACTTGTAAGATCACCTGGATTTGTTAAAATATTAACTTTAAATTCTTTTCTTGATACAATACTATCTACAATAAATGTACCATTAAATCCTGAATTTATTCTTCCTGTAGTATTAAATCCACTAAATGTGTTAGTGATTTCTACTTCAGAACCAGCAGTCAAATTATGCGGCATTTCTGTTCTGATTGTTGCTTTACTATCAACAGAACTCCACTCAGCATCTGCAATAAACTTAAAGTTTCTAAACTCGGTTGAGTTTGATAGTGTTTGACTATCAAAACTTAGATACTTTTCGACTTCACTGTTAGAAACACCATCAACGTTGTTTGACTCTTGGATAATAAATCCATCAACAGGAGGTCTACCCAATGTTGGGGAATCTTTTGGTAGAACATAACGCATCTTATAGATGCTTGCTTCAATGTTTCTATCAGTTGGTTTTCTGAGTACAAATGTTCTTGGAGTCGTTTCACCCAATTCTGCAACACCTCTATCATAAAGTTGCTTATAAATGCTTGCTCCCGTACTACCAGTTGATACATTAATATACCACTGACTTTTTAATCCATCCCATTGAACTGGGTGCCCAAGATCTCCAGCAGATTTATCAGATACTCTACTTACAATATTGAGAATACCACCAGTATTGTTGAGAGTAATTGGGATATCATTGTTTGCATCATTTAGAGTTGCAGCAAGTTTTAGTTGATTTGCTCCAAGTGCTGGATTAGGAGCAATTGCTGTAGTAATTACATAATATACTCTTTCCTCTTCAACACCATCAGGTAGTCCACCATTTTCACTAATAATTCTAACTGTTTCTCCATTTAGGAAACTATGATTTCCTACAAGAGTAAATGTATTTGATACAATAACATTTACACCAGCAGTTTGTTTAACTTTATGAATTTTTTCAGATATCTTTTCATCACTAGTGCCTTCTGTATTAGGCATTACAACTTTAGAGTGGTAAGTTGTAATTTCGTTTCCTTCTGCAAGGAGAACTTTTAGTGCTTCATCTTTATTAGAACCAACACGATATCCATCAATAACTGTTGCTGGTGGAATATCGAAGTTATTTTCTTCATATAGGAATAATTTGCTAGTTGTTGCAATACCTACAGCAGTAGAAACACCTACATCAATACCTAGGAATTCGATACCTGCCTTAACAGACTCAATTTCTTTTGGTGCAACTATATGTGAAATATAACCAATGTCGTCTCTTGGGAAGGCATCTGGTCTGAAACCTCTAGAAACAAGAGCTTTTGCTCCAAAGTTAGAGTTGGAGTTGGTGATAGATGCGTCACCACCAGACTCTAGTAAGAAGTGATTGTTGAAACCAATTGCGAAGACAGAAACAATCTGTAGAAGTGAATTGTTGCTACACTTGATATGGAAGTTTTCATATTCTGGTTTAAATCTAGCATCAGAATCTGTATGAATGTTCTCATTTCCTGCAGCAAGAGTTCCTTCATATAATCCAGTAGTTGGATTATACTTAACAAAGGCATTATCATCTTTTTGAAGTCCAATTCCCGTGAATTGAGCTAGAACCATGGACTTGAATCCAGTTGCCTTAGATCCATCTGCATGGAGACCACACATACCAAAAACGGATCTCAGTGAGATGTTAAAGATGTATGGTGATGCAGATGTAACAGTATCGACAGAAATATTCAGAGTTGCACCTGAAGTTGATGCTGGTAGTGGATTATTTGGTGGGACAGATACTTGATATTTCACCTCTGTTGGTGATAGAACTTCAAATACAGCAAACAGACCATCATAACCCTGATCAGCAATACCTTGAATACGAATTGGGGTATTTACATCTAGACCAGGAACTGAGTTCTCTAATGTAACTGTAATCTCTGTCGTGGCAAGAGCACCATCACCAGACTTAATACTAGTAATTCCTACTTCAGCACCAGTAGAACCAACAATACGATATTCATCAACCTTTGGTTCAATATCTAGAGTATCAGAAGGGTAGTCTGGTGAAACTTCTCTTCCAGATGGTTTACCATATGCAAAACCAACCTTTTGATAATACATCTCAAGGTCAGTATTTGTATCAGTATAGACTAAGAAGTCATCATTGATAGTTACTGGATTTACACCATCAGCATATTCAAATACTGTTAGTTTATGGTGTGAGAAGTTGGGAACAAATGCGTTAGTTGTATAGTCTTTATATACCGTACCAGTCTGATCACCATCAAAGATGGAGAACTGCCACATATAACATGCACCAGTTACACGGAAAATTGCAGATCTTGCAATCTGATCATTCTCTGGATTTGGAACATATTTGGGAATAATCTTGGTCTTTCTAAGGTCAAGACCAACTAATGATGTGCCTCTAGGGATGATGACACCACCATGAACACTATTAAGTTTATATAATGCATTATTAGGACTATCTAAATCAAAATTACTGTTTACATCTAATGGTGGAAAATCATCAGAAGTTGTACCAGACCTAAGTCTATATGTATTTGGTACTTGATCTTGGATTGGTATCCATCCTGGTCTATTATCTACTATGTGCTCACCAGGATAGAGTAGAATGGTAGTTTTACCAAATCTATCATTATTTTCTCCTGCTTGGTAGGAGAAACGAGATGCCTCTAGCAGTGCTCTTTGGATTGTTTTAAATGGTCTTGCTAAAGAGTTACCTTTATTTTCGATACTATCAGTAGAATCCAAACTTGAAGGATCTACATAAAGAATCTCACCTTTAGTACTCTTTAGAAAATTATCCAGACGACTAAGACCCATTGTATTAACGCGTTAAATTCCTATAGGTCTATTTATCAATATAATTATAGTAATAATTTTATGGAAGTGGTGGGACTCGAACCCACAACCGCGCACTAATCTGGTGCATACAGAAGGTATAAGCTTCTCGCTCTGCCAATTGAGCTACACTTCCGATGATTCCCAAGTGGGTGGGTGAAAAAAGCAGTATTCATTAAATGTTATTTTCATTTCCTTTTCTGTCAATCCACAATTTTTTGCTGCTTTCGGAAGATTCCATTTTGCCGAAAATAGCATTTCCATTGACTCTCTTGTTTCTGGTCGCATAATTTTCAAAAACCTCTCATATGAAAAAATTGTGGGGATTTTTTTGCCCCATTTTTTTGATTTAAAATCCGTTTTCCTTTTGGAGTTCATAATATGTTAATGAACCCCAATCAAGTTTGTTACCTTTCCATCCTTGATCCATACTACGATAGGTATACCCATCAAATTCCACAAAACTTTTAAGTGTTGTTTCACGAATGATTGGATCTGGATAAATTAGTTCACCTTTATAGAATGTATCTATGAGTGTAAACCTCATATCGAATGTAGGACTATGGGTCCAATCAGTGCCCCAGTTTTCAACAACGATTGAGTCATCTTTTACCAAGACCTTATGGCAACGAGCACGATAAGGACTTGATTCTCCCTCATGATCATACCATTGTTTAATGGTCATTCTACCTCCTTCACGAAGGTTTGTCCATTCAATATGAACATGAGAGTGATCTCTGGGACTTGATTGTGCTTGACTTAAATTATTATATTTTCCTGTTAATTTTGTTACAAACTCTTCAATCATGCTGCCACATTTGGTTTTGTATAGAAGATCATATCTTCATCAATTTTGTCACGAACAACTTTGAATACATTCATGAATTCATCATAGTTATCGCAATTAACAACTTTTTCATTACCCAAACTTGAAAATAACGTGAATTTCCTCGTACTCATATCAATTAGTACTGAATTGACGTATTCTTCCATGGTTTTCCCTGGTTTACCCACGTATCATAGCAGGATCAGGGATCCATGTCAACTTCTTCTTGCTCGATGACCAGTGGATCGATGTCCTTACGTTCTCCATAAATGTGGTAGAAACAATCAATTGGCATACCACCCTGTGCTTGTAGATGTACTTTTTCAGAATCAAGTCTTTTTACAATAACATTTTGATGGGAACCAATAGGTGTTAGTGAAACAGTCATTGTCCTAACATCTACAAGGTCTTTCCAATATGCAGGAAGATTAATTTCTTTTCTATTAGTTACTCTACCACGAACATATACACCATATTCTGGTCCTTCAAGGCATCCATGCCACAACCTAATACCATCTTTATTTGGTGATGGGTGTGGAATATTGAATGCTTTCGAGTTTGAACTGAACGATCCTGCAGAAACTAAACCAGAAAATGCTGCAGATGTTCCCGTCAAAAGACCACCAACACCCAACGTTGCAGTGATTGTAAAATTGTCAATCGTTGCTGTTGAATAATAATATGGTGGGCAAGCATCTGCTGGATAATCATCTTGTCCCTCAACTTTAATCTTTGCAATATACTGCGTTAAAGTTGATGGAGCTCCCCAAACTGCGGTATCAGCGCAATCGGGACCTGGTGGTCTATTTCCTGGTGTAAATGTCATTATTTTTCCTCAATGTTGTTTAGATTTTCTTTAACCATGTCTTTAATCAATCCTTCAACATAGTTGTGTTCAAAGTTGAAAGAGTATCCTTCGTTTCCTCCAGGATAATCTTCATGTGATTCACCCTCATATTCTACAATAAGATCATCATCTAGTCTACGGGCAACAATATGATAATCACCACGAATAGGTCCACCAAGATTATTTCTTACAATAACTTGCTTTCCCCATCTAATCTCTTGAACAAATAGTTCTTGCCAAGTTCCAAATGGTGTCAGGTTAATGGACATATCTTCTTTATTGACGAGACCATCCCAAAAAGATGGGAGTTCAATAACACCATTTGGTGGAATCTTTCCTCTACAATATACAGCAATCTCTGGACCTTCTATACAAACATGCCTTAATCTCCATCCATCCTTATTTGGATGAGGCATATCAAATGGTAAATCTTTTTTGAGTGCAAGAACATGTCTTCCACAACTACCTATAACCATGCCTTGTGCTAAAACATTAGCACCTACGACTGCATTGGTGGCAACATTAAGATCACCCAGAATACCAACACTACCCAAGACTGCTAACGAGAATGGGTTTGCAGGTGGTCCATAGCAGAACCCACCAGGAATAAATGGTGGTGGTGAATCGGGATTGATTAGGGGACCAATATTAACTGCACCAAAACATAGAGGAAATGGTGTGCCAACATTCATTGGTCCTTCAATATATGCGGCACCACGAACTCTTGCAGCTCCTAATCCAAAAAATGGAACTATACCTGCACCAACATTGAGTTGATGTTGGATTACTAAATCATCGAATGACCATGCCATAATTATTTAAATATAAGATGATAATGTTGTGAAATCTGCGACATTCAAGAGATCTGTTTTACCGATTAGTTTTGAAGATGCACATGTCAATCCCTTAACAAAGTTTGATACTATTTTCAGTTCAGTATTTGCCACGACCTTTCCTACATGAGGTGTAAAAAGTCTATACCCAACTTCTGCTTTTAGATCAAATGATCCATCGGCTTTAAGTTTAATATCTTGGTTTGCTTCTATTTTGATATGGCCACGTCCTGTAGTTTCACCATTTGCTAGAATGTCGATATCTCTAGCAACCAGTCTAATACGACCATTGTCTGCTGTCAAGTTTATATCACCATTGAGACAATGAATATCAATTCCAGGTTCTCTACCATTTACAGTATCACCACATTTTATCTGAAATACACCAGGATTTCTTAGAGAAGTCCATCCTGCTCTATTTCCATCATTATCCATATGCAGATAATGTAATGGGTGGAAAGCTTCAAATCCACATCCAGTAATTACACCGTCAGCACACTGAGTTCCAAGCAACAAATCACCCTGAGGATTAGTTTTTCTTACCTGGAAATGTTTTAATTGCTTTGACTCTGACATACTGTGTTTTTATTTGTATTTAGTACCCTGATCCACCACTTCCACCACTACTATATCCAGAACTTCCTCCACTAGATGGTGGTGGTGTGGGTCTAGTTGTTGGAGGTGGTGTTGGTGTTGATATGATTGTGGGAGTTTGTGTAGGTGCAGGTGTGGGTGTTGATTGTTCCACCATAACACTTTCATCCGAAGAAACTTCTGTTTCCTCAACTGGAACAGTTGGTCCTGCAGTATAAATCTTTGATTTTAGTTTTGAATATGGATCTCTCAGACTTGCTTCTGGTGTATCGTAAATGAATGCATGTGGTTTGGAACTATGTACAGCACCAACCATCTTCCTTCCTTTATGCTTATGGAATGGTCCATAGTATGGTTGACCATTTACATAACCTATAATCAATCTACCAATACAATCATCAACAGAAATAATTCTGTCTCCAGAAAGAATTCTTGAATTTGCGTCAGGATCTTCTTCAGTCCTAACTTTAAATATTGGTAAGATTGTAGCATTAATTCCAGTCACTGATTTAATGTAAATTTCTGGGTAAGAACTAAATGTTGACCCAGGATCTTGAATTGTAACATCAGTCAATTGACCAATATCATTAAATGTTGGAATTAATTTTAAACCAGTATCTGGTTCTACTACAATTACATCACCTTGTTGATAGTTATATCCAGGATTGTAAATATACACCCCATCTAATATAATATCTGCCTTTTCTCCACCACTATTAGGTCTATTATCACGTGGTTCTTTTATAAGTCTCCATTTTTCACCATCCCAAATTGCCTTATCATCATTTCTAACATCTTCACCAACAAATCCATCCCAATTTCCAGTACCAGTCGTAACATTAACGTATGGTGAATTGAGTTCAGGATCTACAGGTGCAGTTCCAGTAAAATCTGCAGGACCTTGCTCGTTTTCAAATACATTTGGAGGAGTTGGAATTGTAATTGTTCCACCATTACACATTGGAAGTGGAGTTGTTGGTCCTTGACCAGTAAGAACTTGAATTACATTTCCACTTGGATCAAATACTTGAGATTCTGTATCTACTGGCATAGCAATAGTAGGACAATTATCATATCCGTCTTCTTTATAAGGTATCTCAACTACATCATCAGGTTTCATTACCTCCCATCTATCATCTTCATATCTAATAATTGACTCTTCTGGTTTACTAATATTTGTAGAACCGTCTGGTTCATCTAGATAACCCGAACCAGGTTGGACTACAACAGCACCAACAATCTGAATATTCTCTCCTTCTTTTATACTTGTATCTGATGAAGAATTGTTTCCATCATTAGTAAGAAGTTCTATTTTATAACCACCACCATTTCCACAACCATCTGTAACACTAAGAGTTGGTGTGTATGAATATCCACTACCAAAACTGGAGAAATCAACACCCATGATTTGTCCAGCAGACATTATCAAATTACCAGCAAGACCAGATCCACCTCCACCACTGAAAGAAAGACCTGGAGGACCACAAGGTAGTTGATCAGTGTTACATCCTGCTCCAGCACCTCCACCACCTCCTCCACCTCCTCCAAGAGCATTATCAACTCCCTGTGAGATATCTTTCATAATATTTGCAATTCCATCAGACACATCTGCCGATAGACTAGAACCGTTCCAGAAACTCCACTGATCTTTATACTCACAATCTGGAGTAGCATCACATTTTAAGAAATTAAGGAGACCTTGAATAATTTCAAGAACAGAAAATGCTTGGTCTACAATAGCAAATCCAGAGTCAACTAATCCAGCAATAGCACCTATTGCACCATCTACAGCATCAGTAATTTCACCCAGAATATTTCCAATCATATCACCGACCATCTTCTCGGCGGCACATAATGGTGCCATAACATAACTATCAACCAACTCCTCAAACATACCCTTTGCCATCTGAAAGAGTGTACCCATAATTTTTTGGAATACACAGGCAAGTGTGTCAATCGTATTATTAGCACCAGAAGAAAATGCTTGTCTCAAACTTGGTGGTAACAGTTCTCCAACATCTTTAAGACCAGCATTGATTTTATTGAGGATAAATCCTCTCATCTTACCAACAATCATCTTAAAGAGACTTGCAACTGCACCAGCAACTTGATTTGTAATATTCGATGCAGTTGCTAAGATACTGTTAATTGTGCTCTGTGCTGTTGATTTGAATAGTTTTAGTTTTTGGATAGTAGCAAGAGCTCTTTGGATAAATCCTTGAACACCTTTTAATGGACCAGAACCACCTTCACACTCAATATTTCTTTTTCTTGGTGATACCTCATTCCCATCTGCTGTTTGTATAGGATCTGCGTTGGTTAATTCACTAGGATCTGCACTTTTTGATTCGATAGCAGGCATTGCAGTTCCACTTGCAGTGCCAGCAAGTATATCTTCTTCTTTTATCGGTTTTGGTCCAGTTAGACCATTCAGACCAGTTCTACCAATATATCCTTCTGGTGGATCTCCACCAAAAAGTCCCGTATCTGGATTATTGGGGAGAGAACCTAAAATAACTGGTTGTCTACCTTCAGCACCATCCCAAAACCATCCTGTAACCCAGGATCCTTGAGATAAGACAACAGTCTCAGAATAACAACCATGACCAGAACCTGCAGTTACAGGGATAATGACATCTGCCATATCCAGTTGTTGATCTGGGACAATTTTGACCTCAGAATCTCTACTGAATATTCTAACACGATATCGTTTTCCGTGACCTTTTGCAGCACCCTTTGGGTGATTTGGTGTAAGTTCATTGTCAAGCCAGGTAGACTCATCAACTACTTGACCAGTCCACCAGTACATTACATTTTTTTCAACACCTGTTCTATTGTATTGGCTTGTTACTCTTCTAACCATTGTTCATTTAGTCCTCGTAAACAAGACATTCTGGTTCTGATGGATTTGCGTCACAATATAATTCTAGTGGAGAGGGATCGTGATGATCACCTTCTTCAATTTCTTTCTTATGATGTTCTGCATAGTCTTCCAATTCATGCAACTCACCTTCAATATGACGACGTTGATTGGGTGAGATCATTGGATTATCAAGAATCTCTTTGTCCTTTTCAATATGTTGCTCGATACTGTCCATTTTACTCCTCTTCTACTATTGAGTCTCTGATCATATTTAGCTTAGTATAACAACCTTCTGGACATATTAAATGTGCCACATCTGCTACTAAGTATTTTCCAGATTTTTTCTTTGAAATATTCTTTTTAGATTGGTCCGAAGAAATTTCTGGAAAGTCGCAATATACTACATCACCAGGGAAAATGCCAAAATCACCGTATAATTTAATATTTACAGTATATAACCTAGACTGATAATGTCTTTTGATTGCTAATTGTGGGATCGTATCATGATCAAATACCCGTTCTTGTGCAAATGGGAGTTGTTCTTCTAGGTCTTTTCCAGGTGGATGAACACCAGTGTCACGCATTTGATTCATAACTCTACTAGATTTTTTTGGAAGTTCTAAGTGATCTCCAACTACTGGTTTTACATCCTTAAGATTATTGTCTCCCAAATAAAGGTCATCACTATTGTGAGAGTTTTGTGCATATGTATGATAGTTTGGATCTAATGTCCTCATCTTGTCGTTTTGTAATGCACCATATCTTAAACTATCAAGAACATTCATGGTGTTATTAAATTCTACATTCAATATTTTATTACTATATCCTGGAGGAAGTCTTGGAGTTTCGTTTAGTATCATTTTCCTCTTGGGTTCTTGACTAAACATAACATCAATGGATCTGAAGTGTAGTCCATTATAATTATCAAAAAGAAGATATCCTGCAGATTCAGGAAACTTTTCTGGTTGTGCTTTTAAACATAATGATGTAACAAAATCAAAAGGTCTTTCAGTGCATCCTTTTATAGGTAGTTCTGTCACTGTTGGATCAATAAATATAGTTCTTTCAGTTACCTTAGAAAGAACTTGATTAACAGTAGCACTTATTTTTTGATCAAATCTTTCAACAACAAAATTTTCCTCCAATTCATTCTCTATAAAATCATTCAGACACATTTCAATCTTGAAGTTTTCTTTCATAGTGTTCGTCATTGAAGCTTTCACTTCGGATATTGTAAATACTTTTCCTTCAATAAATTCTAATTTTTGTTTTCTTTCATCTTCAAGTATAAGTTCAACCTTTTCACCAGCAGTTATATTAAATGACTCTGTTTCTTCAATAGATTTAGTTTTCTTTTCTTCCTGTCTTATACCACTATCAAACATTTCAAATGTTGCACGAACAGAATGGTCGTAGATGCTTTGAAATATCAAGACATGAGAAAATGCACCCTCTCCAAGCAAACTAATATCCTTTCCATAGTTTGAATGAAGTTTAAACTTCGTTATATTGTGTACTTCGAGTGCTTTGTTTGTTGTCATTTACGAATAGAATTTACTTCCAGATGAACTTGCTAGTTGTTGCTCATCACGATTACCAGTAGCAATTAGATACGGTTGATTTACTATAATTGTTCTACTACCATCCTGCTCATAACTTGCTTGATCACGTAAAGCAATATCCCTATTTAGTTCTTCAGGTCTCATAATGGTAGAAGAAGGACCTATTGATGATAAATTACTTCTTGCCCCAGCAAAAATATCAGTAAACGCAGAAGATCCTCTTAGATCTGAAAAATCTATACCTTCTAGACCTGTATTTCTTTCTCTTGAATCATCTTCTGTTGTTGTGGTAGTAGTCTTTGTAGTTGTTTTTACCTCTTGTTTCGCATCTAAAGCAGCTTTCCTTTCTTTAAGGGAAAGACTTTGATTACCAGGAAGACCCGCACCTTTCTGGGTCCTTCCTTTTTCATCCATAATTTTATCAGACAACAAATTTGGATAGTTTCTTTCTAGATATGATCTAATTCTTGTTATGCCTTTTACTTGTCCATTCTTATCTTTAAATTCCTTAGCACCAGGATATAGGAATAACTTGTCATAAGGTGCTCCTCCGAACATTGTCCCTCTAACATAATTTCCAACTCCTTTCAAATTATATTCTTCTCCACTACCTCTCTCAGTATTATTGAGCCACTTTTCTAGTCCAGATGAATTTGGAATCTTTCTATCACCTGATCCTGATGGTGCTGCTGCTTCTAGACCTTCAGCATCACTTTTTCCTCTTTGAGTTTCTTCTTGCTTAAAGTTTCTAAAATGTTTCTTAACCATGTCACGGGCAACACTACCTCCACTGCCCATTTCTGCACCTTCAGTGACATTCAATAGGTCCCATCTTGCTACAGATCCACCCCACATTCTCGGACCATAATTATCTGGAGCTCCATCTCCATTCTTGTCTAGGTGTCCACTCAATCCTCTTGGATCTAAACCAGAACCTGCTTCGGCATGAGTCCAAATATTCTTATCAATATCACCTTCACTCCACCCCCATTTGATTGCAAGTCTTGCTGCTTCTGCAGTCATTGCATTTAATTGTTCCTGAGTAACTGGGTATGACCCAAATCTATCCCAATCTACACCTTCTCCACCCATAGCAGCAAGTGATAGTCCTACTGAATTAGAGTTCTTTCCTTCAGTATGCATTCCAGTAACATCATATCCTTTATTTCTATGAATACTGCCGTCACCTGCAAAAATAGTATGATATCCATAACTTGCACTAGTATCATTATAATTTCCACCAGTCCAATGTAGATAAATTTGTGTGGACTTATTTCTAGTTGTACCTGGACTAAAGTTTGGATCACCAAATGGAACTTTGGTAATTGCTCCATTCCCAGAAGGAATTGAACGTCTACCACCACCACCAGTTACAGTTGGTCTTGCACCACCACCACTCCTACTTTCTTCACCCTCAGCATCACTATTTCCTCTTCCATCGTTACTTCCACCTTCAGTATAAGTTGTTGAACTATCAGGATTATTATTCGATTCTGAGAAGAATGATTTTCTTAAAACATCAAACTTTTTAACTAGATTCAACTCTAAAGGATTTAATAAAGTAGCCCAACCACCAAGTCTTATCTTACCAAAATCTGAGAAGGGAACCCATGATAAATCAAGTTCTGGTCCATCTTGTTTTTGGATATTAGAAATACCCTTCATCATCCACTCAGAAAATAATTTAGCTCCATTTACAACTTTTAAAATATCATTTTTCAGTCTCTTTCCAACCGCAGATGCACCACCACCACGCAGTAGTTCATAAAATAAGTCACCAACATATTCACCAGCAAGTGTTCCGAGGAGTGTTCCTAGGAATGGAATTGGGATAAATGAACCAAGGAAACCACCAATAGCAGAACCACCTACCTTAAACAATGCTCTATCAAGTTTACCATCTTCCATATAGGAAGCAATACCAACCATAAGTGGACCAACAATTGGTATTCTACCTAGAGGTCCAGCACCAACTCTGGCAAATTTACTTGCAAGTCTTGCTCCTGTTCTATTCAAACCAAGTCTTGCACCACGACCCATAATTCTGGTCTGAAGACGACTTCCAGAATTTCTAAGTCCTCTTCTAAAAACACCACCTGCTCTTCCAGATGCTACTTGTCCTCCAGGTCCACCTCTCAAACCAGGTCCTGCAGATTGAACTTTGAAACGACCCTTGTTCTTTCTTATCAACCTTTCTGTACGTTTCTTTGCATCTGCTAATGCGTCTTTTGGCTTCATGCCAGAGTTTATAGCATTGTTATGTGCATTAGAAAATTCTCTAGCAGCATTATTACCATACTTTCTCTCAAAATATTTTGCCGTGCGGTTACGATTCATATATTCCGTAGTCTTATTATTTGCACCACCAAATTTATTTGATCCTGGTCCTGGTTTTCCACCAGGTGATAGATTACTTTGAGGTTTTACTCCAGGTTTTGCTCCAGGTTTTGCTGCAGGAGATCCCATACCACCAAGAGGAACTCCAGACATTGCCAAGATCATTGCAATGTTAACAAACTTGTTGAATTTTTCTGTGAACTTACCATATTCTTTTCCAGCATCCTCTCCACCAACAGCTTCAATCTCTTTTGATATTGCGTCGGTAATATCATAGGCACCATCAACTAGAGATATAATTCCATTTAGAATTTTTCCTCCTAGATCTAGGATAAATTCTGTGGCAGCAGCAAGACCTTTTACAATATTAAATACTGCTTCTCTGTTTTCAAATAAAAATATTAATATTTTACCACCAATAACACTGAATATAAAGTTTTGAATAGCATCAATAATTCCACCACTGGGAAGAATTTTTGAAAGTCCTGGTCCACCAAGTCCAGAACCAATCTTAGATTTTTTTTCTAGTTTGTTCTCTTTAGACTGCCTTAATTCTTTTTCAAATAATTTTTTCTTGGTAGTTGCATCTTGTTTCTCTATTTTTATTGACTTGCCAAGTAAGTTTCTAATTTCAAGAACTTCTTTATCAATACGTTCGAGTGTTCCTGGACCAGACTTTGATGATCCAGATACTGTTTTATTATTTCTTGCAGGAATAGTTGATGCTGGTATAAGTACAGACTTTGGTCTTATTGCAATCGCACCACCTTTTCCTTGTCCTTGACCTTGGGTTGGACTTTTTACAATTTGAGATTGTTTTTTATTTTTACCACCAAGTGCTTTTTTTGCAGCACCTTTTGCTAGTTGACCACCAACTGCTCTTGTAATTGAACTCCCCAGTAATCCAATCATTCTCCATCACCTCCAAGAGTGTTTAGAAGAACCATTTCTCTCACAATTACCGACTCTTTGGATTCTGAAATTGTTGGAAATTCTGGATCATGTGGTGAGTTTGTGGGATTTGAAGATGGTGGTCCAAATGCCGATGTAATTGGATCAAGATCTATAGTTTCAACTGAATTTAGAGGTTGACGTTTTAAGTTATCGATTGGAGAAAGTCTCTCCAAAGGAAATGGGATGAGTTGTTGTCTACCATCAGACTTAAATGTATTAGTAGTATTATTGTTTTGAATTGATGTACTTGGTGAATCACTTAAAGAGTTTACATATGGAGTAAATGTTGGTCCTTCTGTTCCTAAACTCTGTCTTGCTCCAGCAAAAATATCACTAAAAGCAGAAGTTCCTCTTAGATCTGAGAAATCTATACCTTCTAGACTACTCATAATACCACTATTAGCTCGACTTTCAGATGCAGATCTACCACCTAGTGTAGTTGTAACAGTTCCTTGAGATGTTGCTGCCCTCGGGTTTCTAGCATCTGCCCATCCTTGACCATCGAATACTAGGATTCTAGTTTTGCCACCTGTAGTCTTTTGTACAAGATCACCAACTTTATACTCTTTCTTAGTTTCTTTTTCTTGACTATAGTTGGGAATGCTATCAAGACTAGGAAGAACATAACCACCATAATTTTTCAATCCGTCAAACTTGATTGTAAAGTTGGAAATATTTTTATCTTTATCGATTGGTCCCAATTTAGCATTACTCTTTGCCATGTGAATATCAAATCCACCACTTCCTGTTCCTAGATAATTTTTAGTAGCAACACTAAAATCTAGCATATGATTATCTGCGTGTCCTTCAACACCAGGACCAACATCATTGACACGCACAACTGCCTTTTTATCACCTTTGGTAACAACAACCTGGAATGGACTTTTTAATGTTCTACCTCCAGGGAAACCTTGTGCAGGTGCTGTCATATCACTGGGAAGAAGTTTTAGTAATGGTGGAAATGCTGCAGCAGAAAATACCTCTGGTTTATATCCTTCACCAGTAGAAGTAGCAGGTAGACCACTAGCAGTTTTAGCACCACTCGCATTAATTCCACCAAGAGATGGATCATAATAACTCACTTTAGAATCGGACGCAATAACACTACCACCACCTGATGCATATGTGGTTCCACTCATTATTTTTGGTTTATTTGTACCACCACCAGCAGCATTGATAGATTCCATAAAACCACTACCAAACTTATCAACAGCACCACGACTCATTACAAACTCACCTGGAGTGAGCATGGCAGGAACAGTATCAGTTCCACGAGCCATACCACCACCAGAATATCCTTCTCGTTTATCATTCAAAGAAGGTAGTAGACCCCTAGTAAATGTTTCCATAATACTACCAGGTTTTGATAGTTCATCTGCTTGCTCCTTTGGAGTAGCATCACTCAGACCTTTCTCTTCTAGTTGCTGTTCAGTGCCATCCTTAGCTCTATATGCTAAAACACCAGCACCGATGGCAGTGGCAACTGCAGCAGCTGCAAGTGGATTCTTTGCTGCAAAACCTATTAACGCAGGTATTGCTCTTCGTACTAAGAACGCAGTAAGTCTTGCCATTCCACTTACTACGGTTCTAATAAAAGCACCCAATGGAGTAGCAAACAATACAAATGCAGCAGTAAGTGCTGGCCACCAATCTTTTAAGAACCTACCAAGAGTATCAAGTTTTTTCTTATTCTTTGGATCTGACATCCAATCAATGATCTTGATAAGAATTCTACCTAGAACTACATTCTTGATCCAATTAAATATTGCATCAAATATGTTTAATCGAGGTAAAGCACCTTTTAATTTTTTGAGGAAACCATTTCCTTTCTTATCCTTTTCTAACAAATCTTCTTTTGCTTTTCTTTTCTGCTTCAGAAGGTTCTTTCTCTCAGCATTTCTGATACTCTTAGTTACATTAAGTCTTTCCTTAATGAGACCTTTTATTGCAATGATATTCTTCAGAATACTAGAAAAAATACTTTCACTTTTATCAGACTTTACAAGTTCATTTTTTGTTTTTTTATTTCCACTCTCTTCCTCAGGTTTATTCTCTGGACTCTGATACGGAACAAGAGCACTTGAAGGTAATACTTTCTGTTTAGGTGCCTGCTTTGGTTTAAAAGAACTCTTAGATATTTTTGCAGTTTTTGCTTTAAACTTTGGATCTGCTGCTTTTCTTTTCTTTCTTACTGCTATAATTTCTTTTCTAAGGGCAGCACTACGTTCATCACCACTTCCTTTTGTCAAGAATTCAATAGTTGCTGCCGCCTCCATCAAGGCACTAAGATAATCTTCCTCACCAGAGAGATTATCTAGGTCTACACCCATCTCTAAGAGTATTTCTAGTGGATCGGTGCTAGTCCTAGATGCCATTTGCTGTCTGCTGTTTTAACTTCTCTTCATCAAGATGTTGTTGAAGTAGCATAACGTAGATGTCACGTTCGATCGGAATCATATTCTCGATCTCAGTTAATGAATATTTATGGTACTGCATCAAGGCAAAATTGAGACGGAAATAATTCTCAAGATCCATATGGATCATGCCTATGCGAAAAAGATGCTAGACCCTCAAGTACAACTTCACTTTCAACTTTTGTATTTGGATTTACAATCTTTACAGTATGGGATAGTTTGGGCATACTGGTAAAGAAATCTTCAATCTTTTTAAATTGTGTTGAATTCATTTGCTCAACAAACTCCATAAGTTCTTTCTTAGTGCAGTTTGCAGCCTCCCAAACTTCGTCTTCAGTATAAACTTTGTCAATACATGTTGCAATTAAATCAAAAGATCTATCTGCTTCAGTTTCAGAATCAAAGTTATCTTTAACGAACTGTGTTAGTGATGGATATGCCATCTCAAGCATAATAGTATCATCTAGTCTGATCTGTTGATCATGACCTTTTTCCTTATGAACTTCAATATCATCAACATTAATTTGAACAGTGACAGTACTCTCACCGTCATCGGGACAAATTAAATTAACCTCAATATCTTCTCCAACAGATTTTCCACGAATGTTCAAGAATAGGTATTCAATATCAAAGGTTGGAAGTTTTTCAACCTTGATACCTTTTGTTTTGATACAATTTTTAATAACAGTCTTCACTGCATTACTAATTTGTTTCTGACTTTCAGACTCCAATGCGTATAGGAGAACCTTTTCTTCTTTAACTAGGAATGGTCTATATTCAATCGTTTGTCCTGTTGAAGGTAACTCTAGTTCAAACGTTGGTGTAGCAATTGTTGGTAATGGCATAGTATTTCAACTCAGTAATTTTATTTATTAGGCAAATCCTTGGTATGGATCATACCCATCTCCTATGAGACCGTTTGCTCCAGGTGTTGCTGCAGTAGTCTCAGCTCCGACATTTTCATCGGATGCTTTAGGTTTTTCTTCACCAGGAGAACTGGAATTACCCTGAATAGGTTCGGTGAAGTACTTTTGATAATCCATAGTTACAGTCATTGTCAAGAAGTCAGTTGGTCCTTGAGATATTGGAATACTTGTGATAGCAATCGGAAACGCATTTAAAAAAGTATATTTTAGTGATTTTTTAGATCCTGATGGAGAGAAACTATCCTTTTCATACTTAACAATGGATAAATTTTGGCACATATAGTCATTCGTAAAAGGGACTCTATAACTTTCGTTGATCTGATCCCTATTATAAAAGTTTTGTGGATCATTTTCACCACCAATATATCCCATCCATCCTTCAAACATTCTTAGGAGAGTATATTCCCTATCAATGGCAAACGTAAAATCAATTTTACCGTCAAATTGTCTACGATATACATGTCTCTCAGTAATTCCAGTATAATCATTTGTAATTTCATGAGTTACAAGACTAGAACCTGGTAACGTAGTATCAATACAAGCAATTTCTACTAAATTTTGATATTGTGATGTATTGACTCCATACTGTGCTTTTACGAATTGTTCTGCTTTACTTGGTATTTTAAAATATACGTGATAATAGTTAGTGGATGCATAGTTACCCATCCTGGCTTTGACATCAGCCATACTAAATTTCTTTGGTCCAGTGGCTGCCATTACACTATAAATAAAGATACTTCGTTATACTATGTATAAGAGATGTCGAAAAGCATCAAGAGTAGATTTAAACCTTCAAACACTCAAAAGTATGTGGGTGATGTAAATAATATAATTTGTAGAAGTTCGTGGGAAAGGAGATTCTGCAATTGGTGTGATACTAATGAAAGTATTTTAGAATGGGGTAGTGAAGAGTTTTGGATACCCTATCGTTCTCCTGTTGATAATCGAGTTCACAAATACTTTCCAGATTTTTTCGTTAAGGTTCGTGAAAGAGATGGTAAAATTAAAAAGTATGTAATTGAAGTAAAACCACATAAACAAACACAACAACCTAACCCAAAACCAAAACGTAAGACTAAATCATGGTTGTATGAGGTAAAAACATACGCAGTAAACCAAGCAAAATGGAGAGCAGCATCAGAATTTTGTGCTGATCGTTTACTTGAATTTAAAATCATAACAGAAAACGAACTTGGCATTAAGAGATGAATCGCACTGCAGAATTAGGAGCACTAATCGATACCTTTTCTGATCCAGATGATTATATGACTGCAGTTCTTGAAGTATTCACCGAGTCTGAATATATTCCAGAACCAGGAAATTATTATACATTTGTTTATCTTGCAAAAACTCCCAACATTATTTACGATCAACATCCATTAATTGCCTGCACTTCTATTCATTCTTGGGGATTCACTGGGTTGAACTTTCATTTAAGTATGCCAAGACGATATACTTGGCAAGAAGTTATTGGTAAAGTTCATCGGGTATATAATGAAGAGATTGAATATATGAAATCAATACCATATCAAAAAACAATACTAAATAGCTGAATAACAGCATCCACTAGATGACATACAAAGAGAAAAAAGAACATACTCTGAGTCTAGATATTAATGTGGGCAAGGGTTCTAGAGTACAAAATAAAAAATTTAATATACCAATAATCTATAGGTTTCCAACTTCTAGTGATGGTGGAGCAGACCAACTAGTAAAGCAAGATGGTGGATATGAAATTTATACAACAATTAATGGTACAGAAACATTAATTGGAAGAGGTGGATCCGTCAAATCTAACGGACAAATTACTATTACAGACAAAGAAGCATTACTACAATCTACAAAAAATCTTCCTGGTGGTCAAAATATTAGTCAAAGTAAATTAAATTCTGCGATGGCTAATGGTGGGAATGATGATTTGCAGAGAAATGGTACAGAAAAAAGAAATGCTAATCTATCGATTGAGGATCAACAAAAACTGATATCTAGTAGTGCATTAACTGTTACAGAAATAGAATCAAACTCTTTAACTGCCACAGAGGTTGAAACTTCAGAAGAAGATGATGACACTGGTTCCGATGATGATACTGATGGTGAAACAAATGAAGATACAAGTCAAGAAACTGCCTACGAATCTGCGAATCCAATAACATTCAAATCACAATCTAGGGATTTTGGTACGTTACAGTTTCCTGAAAAAATGGTTAAACTTGAACAAGATTATATAAAATTTGCAACACATAGATATGAACCCCAGACATTTAAAAGTGCAGGTCAAATAGGTTTTGATTCTGCAGGTCTTGGTAAATTAGAAGGAACGTGCTATTTGTCTATATCGGGTGGTGCTGAAGATGGTAATGCTGTTGGTTGGGGAAATAATGAAGTAAATCCTTTAAAAGCATTTGCATATGAGGCAGCTTATGGTGCTATTATTGATGGTGGTAGAGGTCTTGGTAAATCTTTAGCTAATGCAAAAACTGCTCTTTCTGGTAAGAGTGTAGAAGCAAAGAAATATATTGCGATGCAAGCTGCTCAAGCAGCATCTCAAACAACAAATATGCTTTCCAGAACTAGTGGTGGTATTTTAAATCCGAATATGGTTTTACTATTCCAAAAACCAGAGTTGAGAAATTTTTCTTTCTCATATCAATTACGACCAAGAAACTCTGCTGAGGCAGTAATGGTCAGAAGAATTATTAGAATGTTTAAGCAATCGATGGCAGTGAGGAAAGAGTCAACAAATCTTTTCTTACTCGCACCAAATGTATATAAAATTTCTTATCATCGAGGTGGGCAATCAGGTGATGGTAATCACCCATCAATTGGTAGACCTAAAGTTTGTGCTTTGAAATCTGTAAACGTTAATTATATTCCTGATGGAAGTTATATGACTTTCAATGATTCTGCAGCAACGATGACTGCATACACCATGTCATTATCATTTACAGAAATGGAACCACTATATTATGATGATTATACAGGCATACCTACAGACCAAATAGGATATTAATCATGGCAAATTACTTTAAAAGACTACCAAACATAAAGTATCAAAATCTTCTGGAGATAGGTTCTCCTGGATTAAAAGTTGATGCTAAAAATATTTTTAGAAGAGCAAAACTTAGAGAGGACATTTTAAGTCAAACAACTTACTTTGAAGATTATTTTATTGTTGGTGATGAAAGACCAGACAATGTTGCAGAAAAAGTTTATGGTGATTCTGATTTAGATTGGGTAGTTTTAATTACTAATAACATTTTAAATATCCAAAACGAATGGCCAATGCCTACAAATTTATATAATGATTTCCTACTAGAAAAATATGGAAGTTATGAAGCAATATATGAAGTTCATCATTACGAATCTAAGAGAATAAAAAATTCTAATGGTACAGTAGTTTTTCCAGCAAAAGTTGTTGTGAATGTAAACCATAAAGTTGAATACTATGATGGTGATTTAGGTCAACATGTATCTCTTGAAGATTGTTCTTTTCCAGTCACAAATTACACATATGAAGAAAGAATTCAAGAACAAAAAAGAGTAATCAAGATACTAAAACCATTATACTTAAATATTGTATTTGAAGATATGGATGAGATCATGTCATATAGAAAGGGTTCCACTGGTTTTATCAGCAGAACCCTTAAAGATACAGAATCTATTTAAATATTAAACTATAATATGCTGCAATAACTAAGAGGGTTAAGCAAACCCTCTCATAAGTTAACCTCAATCTTCTTCAGCAAGTTTTTGGAAGAATGATAGTGCATCATCATCTTCTCCTGTGGTAGTTTCAAGAGAAGGTTCAGGTGCAGGAGTTGGAGCAGAATTGAACTTGGGAGTGAAAGAAGTTTCTTCACTACGGTTTTGACGACGGAAGTCTGCTTCCTCTTCTACAGTTTCCTGATCTTGGAAACGAGGAGTACCTTTGTTACCTAGAACATAGTCAAGACGAGTCTTCAGTTCATCATAAGTCTTGAACTGATCTGCTGCAGTTAGAGACTCTAATGAGTACTCCTTCTTCCAAACTGCTTCTAGTGCATCATCATCATTTAGTAGATTAGCAGGACGATCAAACTCAGAAGAATCATAGTTCCAGTAACCTGCAACTTTCTTGATCTTTAGTTTGAAGTTAGCACCCTGCCAGAAATCAAAAGGATTGATGGGTTGCTCGTCTTCAAATTCTGGTTGCATTGCTTCCATGATCTTATCAAAGATCTTCTTACCAAACTTATACAGGAAGACTTGACCTTCGTTAGAAGGATTTGCAGAGTCCTTGATAACATAGATGTTAGCATAATAGGACAGTTTGCGTTTCTGCTTACGGACAGTTTCCTTATCTGCTTCATTACCACTGTTCCAGAGTTCACGATTATACTCTGATACAGGATCTTTTCCACCATTTGTGGTTAGTGAGTTCTCAATGAACCAACCACCAGGACCTTGGAAAGCATGGGAGTACATCTTTGCCCATGGGAGTTCTTCTCCATCTGGTGCAGGCAAGAATCGGATCACGGCATAACCGTTACCAGACTTATCTAGTTCTGGTTTCCAGAGACGATCATCTCCACCACTCTTGGTGCTCATTTTTTCTACTTCTTTGACCAGTTTAGAGGTCAGAGAACCAAGAGATGATTGCTTTTTAAGATTTGAAAAGGACATTCGGATTACCTCGGTTTGTTTGTATTGTGGCTTGTGTGCTCTGCCATTATAGCAGGCATTTTATTTAGTGTCAATCGATTTCCTTGAGCAATTGCTCTTTGAGATTACCAACCAACTTAGTCATATTAGCAAAGAGTGCGTTCATGTCAACATCTTCAGGAAGACCCATCATTGTTGCAGAATCTTGAATTTTTAATTTCATATTCAATGCATCTGGATCATCTGATAATGCAAGTCTCATGTAAAGAATCTTTTGTTTCTCCATAAGCATCTCAAGATCACTAATATGTTTAAGTTTGCCATCTCTATCTAAACTTGGAAAGACAAACACATTTGAATAGACTTTTTCTTGTAGTTTAGAGATCTCATCCATCTCATTCTTCACAAGTTCAGATTCAAAGAAAGTCATAAAACTATCTCCTTTAAGATTTTTTTGTATTTAAAGACATCGATATTTAGAAAAGGAATATACTTTTTAATTCGTAGACTGGTCAATTCCCATACTGGATCTTTCAAAGACTTATCAAAGTGCTTCTTATATCCTAAGATCTTTTCCAAGATTACCAAAGATTCGATAGAAATATCACCACACAAATGCTTCTTTAAGATAATTGGATGACCTTTTTCTACAGAAAACAATGAGTCAAAGTCTTTATTCTCAATGAGACTTTGAACTTCTTCTCGAAAAACATATGACAAAGATTGATTCCTCTTCTGCCACTTATTATAATTCATCTGACCAGAACGAATGATCTCACCAATCCATAGAGTCTGTGGATCATCACAAGAAATGAAGTTAGAAACAAAAAAGTCTCTAACTTCATCATCATCTTTCTGTCTAGAAATTTTTTCAAACCAGTACCTATCTTTCCTCTTGTAGAAAGACTGAAGAGAGGCACGGGTTTTACCACAATACTTGTGGTAATCATAAGAATCTTTTGTGAAATGATTCTTTAAACCAAGATAAGTTTTATAACAATCAAATGGAGTCATCTTCAACATAATATTTTGAAAAACCCTTCGTGCGAAAAAATTTTGGGGATTTTTTTACGACCTTTTTTGGAACTAAAAATCGATTTTCAAATTGAGAGTTTAGCTCTACTAGTTCTCTTTAGGAAGTTAAGTTCCATTGCTTCGTATTTAATTTTTTCTTTTAACGGTTTTGAGATTAGTTTAGGAATAGATTCAACATCTATCTTATTGAGTTCACAGAAATGCATTACACTATCAATGTAACTCATATCAGAATTCTTGGTATAGATTTCTTCAATATCCTGCGACACTTTCACCTGAGAATAGAATTTACTTTCTAGTTCTTTATTTAACTCTTCGTTTTCTTTCTTCGGCATAATATCGGAAAAGATTGATAACATATAATAAAATTAATTCATAATAACATTATAACATTAGATACTTTAAAGGTCAAGACAGTTTATCTTCGACAAACTTTCTAATGTATTGAGTGAGAAGTTTGATATATTTTGATTTGTTTCTTTCCTCATAGACTACGCATTCTCCACTTTCACATGACATGATGATTACGAATTTCTTGACTGAAATACCCGTCAATTCAAACAACATACACGCATATGCCGCACATTGAACAAAATAGTTTTCGATCCATGCTCTGGGTTTGGGTTTCTTAGATGTCTTGAAGTCAATTATTGCTAACTCACCGTCAAATTCTGCAATACAATCGACGGTTCCAGCGATACCTAACTGCTGACTATATAGGGACCTTTCAAGAGCATGAATATTATCGATCCTATTAAGATCATCTTTTGCAATCAAATATAGAAACTCTGACAGTGGTTGAACAGAACCAGAAGGTAGTTCTTTATTGTGAAGAAAGTTCTCTACAAGAGTGTGCATGTCAGTACCACGACTTGTAGATTGTTTGGTTACTTTATTAGCTTCTGCTTCACCAACTCTTTTTCTCCACTTTATAAAAATTTCACGATTAAAGTGACTGGTAACTGATGTGGCAGATACAAACTTTAATGGACCATCATGATTCGGTACTGTATAATATCGAACTCCATCAATAGTTTCTCTAGTTAGTTCTGGTAGATCTAGATTAATGTGATTAAACGTCATGATAAGGGCATTTTCCTCTTAGGTTTTTGTCAAATAAAACTTCTTTTAAGAACTTTGAATCTTCAGATAAAACTTCTCTTCGATTTTCGAGAGCATCAAACATACTATCCGTTGATTTTTTCTTCTTAAGAATTGGTTTGTCGTTCATATTATCAGTATAGAAACGAACTCGATAGAGTGGATCACCTCTCTCTATCATAACTCCATGTGAGTTTGCTTCATATTTAATACCAAGAGAAGTTGTTCTTGGATGATTGGCAAGATTAAACCATCCACCAATAGCAACAAAGTTATTATCAGCAAATGTTTGTGGGTGATCTAAAAATTCAAACCACAAGTATTCTTGTTTATATGATGTCCAGAAAAATGAATTGATGAATGATAACTGAATGACATGGATATCACTATCCAGATCACTTAGTGTGAAGAAAATATTTTCGTCACCATATTCTTCATCAACATCATCTAACTTAATGGTAACACAAGGTTCCTCATCAATTTGATACTTTAGAATGTCACCTTCATATTGTAGTGAAAAATCTACAGGAGAATATCCAATAAAGGTTCGGTCAAACATATGCCCCCAAACAGGACATTGACTGTAGGTATAATCTGAATGAGAACTACGATCCTCATGCTCAATTATATTTTCATCATGAAAATTTACAGGATCATAGTAAACATCATACTTCATACAATACCTAATTCATTTTTTGCGACAATATATTCTCTACAAAGACCAGATCTTACAATATCATCAGCATCAAACTCAACGATATCTACTGAAGGCATTTGCTCTAGAATTTTCATAAAGTCAAAGATACCATTCTTTTCGTTGGTCTTTACCAAATCACTTTGACTTGCATCACCGCAGAACATAATCTTACAGTTGTCACCAACCCGTGTAATAATACTATCAAGTTCATGATAGTTCAAGTTTTGAAATTCGTCAATGAGGAGAATAGAATTATCAAATGTAGTGCCACGAATGAATGATGTACTCCAAAAACCAACTGTTCCCTGAGTCTTTAGATTGCCATAGAGCATTTCAAACTCAGCATCAGAAGGCATTTGGAACATGTACTTAACCATGTTCTTATATGGAATCTGATAGAGATTAGATTTGTCATCATGATCTCCTGGAAGAAAACCAATCTCTCTAGTTGACACAAGGGATCTAATAATATACACCTTTTCATATGGTGTAAATTGATCTAAAGCTTCTTTAATCGCATGGTACAAAGTAATAAATGTCTTACCAGTACCAGCAGTTCCATAGGCAACAACGTGCTTTCCTTCCTCATAAGATTTGAACAACTTCTTCTGATTATCAGTAAGTGGTTCAACTTTTAAAAGGTGATCTGTATTGATTGGTTTCTTACCCTTAAGTGCTTGACGATGGTACTCAGAATTAATACCAACGTTATTGTTGTTTCTTTTCCTTCTAGCCATATCAGATCTTTAGGTTTTGTGCTCCAGGTTGTTTTGATGCTCTTTCTAGAACTTCATTCCATCCTGGTTTTGATTTAACAAGTTTGTCTTTCCACTCACCAATTGGTTCTAGTCCCAATCCAGGTGAATTTTCGGGAGTGTAATATCTTTCCCACTCTGGATTATCTTCATTCCACTGGTCCCAATCATGAATACTCATTTTCACTTCTTTGGTTTCACCAGTTTGTTTATTCTTAACAGGATATGTTGCCATAATTATCAATGAGTGTAGTTTATTTAGATCTTAATCCAACGTTCGTTTGCTAGGGTCCATTCAACAACTTCCTTGACACGATTACGGATATCTTTTGGTTGCCATCCCATTGCCTTCATCCTTTCACCAGATAATGCATATCGTAAATCATGTCCAGGACGTGCAGAGTGGAAGTCAACCATCTCATACTTAAGTTCTTTACCCTGAGCATCAGCAATCATCTGTGCAAGTTGAAGATTGTTGAGTTCTTCCGCACCAACGATGTTAAACTTAGGACACCTTGCACCTCCCCAAGTAGATGACTCTACGTTCTTACCAAGAAGAAACAGAAGTGCATCAGCAACATCTTCAGCATGGATATAGTGTCGTGAACCAGGGATTTCCTTAGTTGGATCACTATGGATTGTAATTGTCTCACCATCACGAGCACGTTTAATGCACATAGGAATAAACTTTTCTGGGTGTTGACGTTGCCCAAAGACATTCATTGTGTGAGTAATGTATACAGGTACACCATAAGTGTTGTGGAAAGCAACTGCGAGTTCCTCACCACCTGCTTTAGTTGCACTGTATGGGTTGGTAGAATTATAACGATCGTTTTCATCATACAGAATACCGTCTGGTGCAGGACCAAGGACTTCATCAGTACCAAAGTAAACAAATCTTTCTAGATGATCTAGACTACGAGCATAGTCAAGGATGTTGCAGGTTGCTACAACGTTATCCATGACAAATTCCATAGGATATTCGATGCTGCGGTCAACATGAGAACCAGCAGCAAGGTGAAGAATGTAGTCAATCTTACCAATGTCTGCAGCAATCAGTGGATTCACTGCTGCTTTTAGATCATGGAATACAATCCTCACCCGAGAACGATCCTCAGCAGAAAAATCTTTTAAAACATCTTGAAGACGATTAAGATTTCCACTAAAGTCTAGACGATCTAACGTAACTACTTCCCAGTCTGTGTTTCTCAGAATCTGTGAAATTAAATGATGTGCAATAAAACCTGCACCACCAGTAATTAACGCTCTTTTCATGTCTTTTCTCAAATACTTTTCAATTATAACCTAATTTGTCCTGTCTTGCAACCTCTAGTTCAATTTGCTTCTTTAAAATACTGTTTGATGGTGGAATTTTACCCTTATAGATGGAATCTAATGGTCTAATCGTTGTATCTTGTGTTCTTTCGTAGTGGAATAATTTTGCTGCACCAAATGATTGACATGCATCACCTGCAATAGGATCAATATAGAAATTAATATCAGGATACTCTTCTTGAATTACTGAGTTCGCACATATATTCAATGCACATCCACCAGAGAATACAATATTCTTAGTTTCTGGTCTCAGATCTAAAGTTTGTTCAACTCTCATTCTCAAAACTTCTTCCATAGAGTTTTGTATCTCCCATGCCAAATCTGCCTTCTTCTGGAAATCATCATGATGTCTAAGAACTGGGAAGTTTGTTGTATTGAATAGTCTATTACTATAGAACACATTCATATTTGCCATTCCGTTATCAAGAATGAATGGTGGGAACTGTTCATTCTGTTTCCCGTATGCAGAAAGACCCATTGTCTTACCACATTCATCACGATGCCATCCTAGATGATATGTAACTGTCCCATACATAATGCCAATGTCGTAACATGAATTGACATCAATTTTATCATTTGCAGTCATCATTTCAAAGAAGTCATTTGGAAAATAGACTTCAATAAATCCTCTGGGTTGTGGTGATGGAACAATAAAGTTTTTCCACAATGGAGTAAACCCATGTGGATATTGTGCATCATATATTGATGTACTCTCTAGGAACATGACATCATCCCATGCCTGAGCCTGCTTTAGTTCCTCCTCGTTCAATTCAATACCTGCCAGTTCCATTAGAGTATCAACTCTATAGTCTGCACCCCATCCATCAATAACAATACAAGCAGCATCTTCAAATCCTGAGGCATAAAATGCTGAAGCAGCATGATATAAATGATGCTCCTGAACTTCTTGCTCCCTTTTAATATGATTGAGTTTATATTTCTCCAACATGTCAATCATGTCCCGAAATTCTGCATCTTCTCCATTGAGTAGAATAATTTCATCGAGACCATACTCATCATGAAACTTTTTTAGACTCCCAAAAATATAGTATAAAAAGTTATCATGCTTTTTGCCAGATAATCTTTCTTCCAAAAGAATCTCATGGATTTCACCATTGCGAAGCATAGTTACACCTGCTTCATGTCCACTACAGGACATAGCAGCTACATTATAGTCTTTCATTTTACCACCAACATGCTGACATCTGCGAAATAAACATAATGAAGTTCAGATTTCTCTAAAGAATTTATTGCTTGCTCTACAGTTTCTACTATTGCATCACCAGCAAGATTGAATGATGTATTTAACAAGATTGGAACCTGTGTGCTCATATAGAAAGTTTTAATCAAATTATAATAATGAAAATTTTCTTCCTTACTTACGGTTTGAATTCTACAAGTTTGATCTACATGAGTAATTGCAGGAATGTAATCTGACATTCCATCCTTCACTCTAAGGTTAAATGTCATATAGGGAGATCTTTCAAGACCAATCATCTCAAACCATTTATCAGCATGTTCTTCTAAAACAGAACCAGCAAATGGTCTAAAACTTTCCCTCTTTTTTACAATATTAACTATATCTTTTCCACCAGGAATTCTTGGATCAAAAATTATTGATCTATTTCCCAATGCTCTAGGACCAACTTCGGATCTTCCTTGATGTATTGCTCCAATTTTTTCTTCTAAAATTAATTCAACAACATCATCATATGTAACATCATATTTTATTTTCATACACTAGGTCCAAAATAAAGGTGTTTGAATGGGATTTTATCTTTGCTTTTACTTATTCCATACCATAAGTATTTTGCTGCTCCTATTGCTGTTCCAGCATCATGTGCAATAGGATCTACAAAGAATTCTACATTTGGAAATGCTACAGTGTATTTATAGTTGTTCACACAATTTAAAAAATAACCTCCAGAAAGTACAATCTTATTTTTACCAGTAAGATCCAATGCTTTCTTAATTAGAGTGCATGTATGTTTGAAAGTTGTATTCTGAAGTTTTTCAGCAAGAGATGCACAAATATAAAAGTCTAGTGTAGGGTTATCAAACTCGGTATTGATTCCTCGTGAACCCATTGAAACATCATATTCTTCTGGATCAACTCCATCAATAAAGTCTTCAAAATATTTGTAGAGATCATATACAGTTATCCCTACACCTTCAAACTCTGTAAACCAATCTTTAACAAAGAGTGCTTTTTCTCTTTCATAGTTTCTATAAATGTGCTTATTCTCTTCGAGGTTATCAGATGCCAAACGATGACCAGATAATCCCATAATTTTACCAGCCTCAGTTCCACCATGCATTTCAAAGAGGCCACAAATCATATTAAACAAATCCCCACAACTTCGTGTGCGAGAGTAGATTTCATTCTTACTCCTCTTCCAAAAAATTTCTTCCTCCCCACGCATCTCATCACCCAAAGAGTCTAAGATAGAACATTGTTTAAACTTAGTTTCTAGGAATGGGAAATCATAAGAACAATTAAAGATACTTTCAATTTCTCTAAATGGATACTCATATTTTTGAGAAGTTACTTCTGCTCTATACTTTACATCGAAAGCACCACCACCATCTAGAACAAGTGCAGCTGCATCATCAAATCCAGATGCAAAGAAAGCATTTGCAGCATGATAAATGTGATGATTGTCGGCATAAAATATAGAAGTATTGAATTTTATACCACCATTCTGCAATCCCCGAAGAAAACTACTATAGACAACCTCATCATCACCATCCCTATCTCTACCATAAGAAGAAAATATAATATAATCAATGAAAGTTGTATACTCTTTAATAGAATCTACATGATGGCAAAGTTCAATAATCTTACCAGTATCATCAAATTCTTGGAAGATTTCATCAACAGATCCCTCTGGATTTTTAATGCCTGTTAATCTCTCTTCCTCAGAAAAATACACGATTTCACCATCTTTCAAAAGACATGCTGATGGTTCATGTGATATGTTTACACCTAAAATATACATATTAAACCTCTTGATTCTTTGAATAGATTAGTGTTTGCTTTTCAGGAAGATAAAGATATTCAAATGAAGATTCTTCCAGGGTTCTAAGAGCACCTTTTAAATTATGGACCATTGGTTTTCCACTCAAATTGAATGAAGTATTACCAATGATTGGAATTCCAGTTAAATCTTTGAATGCTTTGATCAAATTATAGTAATGCAAGTTCTGTTCTTCGGTTACAGTTTGTATTCTACAAGTCTTATTCTTATGCACAATAGCAGGTATTCTTTTTGCTCTTTCTTTTTTCACACTGATTGCATAAGTCATGAAAGGAGATTCCTTAATTGATCCATTTTCAAACCAATCAGAAAAATCCTCCAGAAGAATAGAACCAGCTACTGGTCTATACCATTCTCTACCCTTATGCAAATTTACATGACCCCACATTTCATACATTGTCGGATTGAATAGGAAAGATCTATTTCCTAATGCACGTGGACCACCTTCATCGGCACCCTGAAAGATTGCTATAATATGATTATCTTTTATTAATTTTGCAACGGTAGAATAACTTACCTGTGGGATTACTTTCATCTGAAGAACTACTATATGTTTTATTTATTATGCTCAGTCCATCCAAGTGCTTCAGCAATCACTGGAAACTGTCCAGCAAAGAGACACTTACACTCATTGGCAATATCCATGTGCTCTTTCTGTGTTCCATGAGCAGAACGCAGATCAATATAATGGATCCATGAACGAACTGAGCCGCTCATGTAAATTTTTGTGGGAACTGCTAAAGGAAGCACAAAGCGAGCACATTCCTTTGCCACACCATGATCAAGCATGGTCTGATATAGATCCATAGCAGAAGCAAAGTGTCTCTCGATAGCAATCTCAAACTCTTGCTTATGGAAAGCATCTAAATCATCAGTAGAATTCTGACGATTCTTTGTATCTTGACGACGCAAGTCTGGAAGAGGAATGCGATCTGCTAGCATAGAACTATCAGCATACCGTTGAGAAAACTCTTGGAATGTGAAACTCCTGTGCCTCAGGATCTGAGCTGCTAGTCCTCTTGTGGTCTCGATCTCAAGAGTCATGAATGCCATCTCAAAAATACTCCAATGCTGATGATTGATGCAGTATTTAAGAAGACCAGCAATCTTTTCATTCTCCTGATTATTAGGATTGCTCACACGAGCACAATAAGCAATATTTTTTTCTGCTTCAGGTGTTACAGAAATCAGTTTAACGTTCATCTTTTTTAAATTGCTTACGACATTTTTTGACATCTTTGAGTTCATCTTTAATCATCTGATAGGCATCTTCAGGTGACAATTTCTTTGCCATCTCCATGGCAGTGATCATCTCAACTCTAGTTCCAAAGTGTTTGAGTGCTTCCTCAAAACAGTTAAGTGATTCATACATATTTCTTATATTCGTTGTTAACATTGTTTAGTCTGGGTAGCCATCATCATCTTCAAAGATTTCATCATAGTCACTAATCTCAGAACGTTCCAAATATGCCTGAGGGTCTGAATATACTTCTGCCTTCAGAGCATCAACTAGAAGTTCTAGATTATGAACTATTAGTTTCAATTTGTCCTTTTCCATAGCACAAAATCTACTGTACTAATTATACCCATAAAAAAAGGACCTGTCAAGCAGGTCCTGATAGTCTAATACAAGTAACTCACTTGCTGTAAGTACGTCCACGATAGCAGAATGTACCGTGTGTTTCCTTACTTTCTACACAACGAGTAGAATACTCAACACCACGATATGAGGTGTGATTAATCTGTGCGTCGTGAAGAGCAGATGCTTTGTTGATCTGCTTTCTGATGATGTTTAGTGTGTTCATGGTGTTACTCCTGAAGTTGGGTGAAAATTGAACCTTCTCATCTTTCGATGGATCCGTTTTTTCCCGTTCCTTCAGTCGTTTGCGTCCCATGGGTAACAATTAGGGGTTGATTCCTTCATTACCTCAATCAATTCTACCTTATATTCGGCAGGAATGTTCTCATTTGTTTTCATCCGAAACATAATTGCATCGGCTTGAGCACAGGTGAGGGTTGTATAGAATAGTACTTCTAACATGGGATGAACGGCTCCGTTCCGCGACTTACTTGCGTCCCTTTCGGGATGAACGACAGGTCTATTATAGACCTCATACACTATTTAGTCAAGTAATTTTGTATAATGCAACTAAATACTAGAAATAAGAATTTTTAATGGATCTAAAGAATAATCCCAAGATTGCCATCATTGGTAGTGGGAATGCAGGTATTATATCTGCGATAATGATTATATTCAAGTATAGAGAACATGATCTAAAAGATCCAAAGATAACAGTCTTTCATGATTCTGAAATTCCAACAGAAATTGTTGGTCAAGGAACTACATTAAATGTTTCACATGCAATATCAAAGTTAATATGTAATGAAGACCTAGGAAATTTAGCAGGAATTACTCCAAAGGTTGGATTCTACTATAGAAATTGGGCAAAGAAAAATAAAAATCTATTATACAAACTAGGTGGTAATGGATTAGCATATCACTATGATCCAAAAAGATTGAGAGAGTGTTTCTTAAAAACTAACTTGACCAAGTTTGTAGAAAAAAATGTATCTCCAGAAGATATTAAAGATGACTTTGATATCATAATTGATTGTAGAGGGAAGTCTGCTAATAACTGGGAAGACTATGAGGAAATGGTCAGTCCCGTAAACTGTGCTTTGATTGGAAGAACTAAAGAACCAAGACCACCAGAAGTATGGACTGAAAATATAGCTACACCAGATGGTTGGACTTTCAAAATACCTCTCGAAGATGGATATTCATATGGTTATATTTTCAACAAGGATATTACTGATCCAGAAATAGCAGAAAAGAACTTCTATGAAATGTTTGGAGTTGAAACACTTCACAAAGTTCCTTTTAAAAATTATCTATCTAAAAAATATTTTGATATTGAAAATAAAACTCTATTAAATGGTAATAGAATTTTCTTTTATGAACCTTTAGAGTCTACTGCGACTCCAATGTATGGAACCTTAATTGATGATTTTTTTGAATCTGCATTATCTGGAAAAAATTTGAAAGTTGCCCTTCACAAATACGATATAAAGGTTAGACAAGTACATCAATGGATTCTATGGCATTATTTTTATGGGTCCGACTATGATACTCCTTTTTGGAAGTATGCACAAAAATTAGCACAGAACTACGATTATTCAGAAGACTTTGATGAACTTGTAGAGATGGTTATGGACTGTGATTGGGATCATTTTGTTGATCATCTCGAATATCCAGAAGAAATGGTGTCTGAATTTGCATATACTGACTATGCCATCTGGTATTTCAACAATGTGTGAGCATATCATTCGTATTCATATAGTGTAAAGTTTCCTTGAGACCACCACGGTGCTTGAGTCCAATAGAAATCTGCGGATACTCTGCATTGCTACCAAACTCTGCATGAAATTGTTTGTCTGTAAAATCTTTATCCAAGAAGTATTCATGGAAGTCTTCATGAACACTCTTAAGGAGCATACCAGCACGCTCACACTCTTGACTGCCGTTACTATAAATTACTGCCTGCATTAGTTTTTGTCCTTGTAGGTAATAGTGATTTGATTATATATTTCATCTCGGTTGTCACTGTTGTATACACGACAACGTTCTACCTTAGCATCCAATAGTTTCTCAATATTATTGAGTTGCCATTCAGCAGCATACTTTTTGAATCCATCATCCATCCAAGATTTATTAGATCCTGGTGTGTTAAAATCATCCATTATTCAATACCTTTAGGAAAGTCTTCAATCTCAGTCAATTCATAATCCCAGTCTTCCATGACTGTGTTGGCAAGGAATCTATCAGATAGCATTTCGAGTTCCTTCTCAGCATACTCTCTGGTCTCTGCTTCCAACCAAACATCAACTACCTTACCAAGTCTAAGTTTCTTAATGTCTAACTCAGACAATCTCTTACAGGCATCTCTCACGGCATTGCCAGGAGAGTCATCCACCTGTGATCGTAATCGGATGAATACTAGTGCTTTAAACTTCATGCTTTCTCCCTCTCGTCAAGTGCTTCATGAATAATTTGTTTCAATTCTATACGTTCTTCTGGTGTGAAGATTGTACGATGCTTTACTGGCATCGGATCATAACTACTTGGTTTCTTTGATTTACCAGGAAGACTCATTCCTTGTGTGTCAATTTTGTCTATCATTTTACTTCTCCAATAGTCCAAGACTTCATACCGAATGGTACATCAGCAATCAAACTTTGAGTTAGTGTTACTACCTCTTTTGGTACAACTAAACAAAATCCAATACCAAGATTGAATACATTACGCATCTCACTCTCAGCAATGTCTCCTGCTTTCTGGATCTTATTAAAGAGTTCTGGTCTATCCCAAGCAGAGTAATCAACATCAACAGTCAGATGCTTTGGAAGGCATCGTGGGAGGTTCTCAGGCAGTCCTCCACCTGTGATGTGTGCCATGCCTAGGATAGGAATCTCATCTAGAAGATATTCAACCAATGGAGCATAGATGGTAGTTGGTGTTAGCAACTCAGGCATCTCTTTATAGAAGATGTAATTTCTCCACAGCATATCATTGACAAGAGTGTATCCATTGCTATGAAGTCCACTACTCTCAATACCTATGACTACATCACCTGCTCTGATATTACTACCATCGACAATATCATTCTTCTCTACAACACCAGTACAGAAACCAGCAAGGTCATAGTCAGTTGCTCTAAAATGCTCTGCTGTTTCTCCACCTAGGAGTTCCATACCAGTAAGTTCACATGCCTTGACAACTCCATGTACGATTTCACTTACATTACCGTCAAGTGTTTTGGCAGAGATATAGTCTAGAAAATATAATGGTTTAGCGCCAGAACATATAATGTCATTGACGCACATAGCAACGAGATCCTGACCAATAGTGGAGTAATCATCAGCAATCCTACAGATATTAATTTTAGTTCCAACACCATCAGTACCAGATACCAGCACAGGTTTATCATATCCTGATGGGATCTCCATCATTCCATTGAACCCACCAATGTTAGGTGCCAATACCTTTAGATATTCTACAAAAGATCTACCTCTTTGAATATCAACACCTGCAGTTTTGTAGTCCATTAGTCTCTACCTAAACGAATGTATAATGTAATGAGTGATTGTGAAATTAGATCACAAGAATATGTGAATCCAATTTGGTCTTCTTTATCCCAGTGTTCTCTTTGACTTCTAAGGAGTGCAGAGAACTCTTTGATCTTAGCCCGCATTTCTTCTTTTGATAACTTATCCAATGATTTCTCCCGTAATAATACCGTCAAGTCGTTTTAGTTTCCATACAATGTACTCCATGGTGGGCACACACTGAGGATTCCATCCAGCAAAAGTGGAGTGTTCTCCACTTGGAATCTGCCAACAAGGAGCATCATCGTTGTCAAGGTCTAGTGACTCACGATATGCTTCATCACCAAACATAACAACTGCTCTCTCTGCTTGATTCAAACTACCGAAGCAAGCAAATGCATTCTTTTTAATCTCTTCAGGGATTTCGTGTTTCATTGAATTGCATGGCATTTTTTACTTTCAGATCTGTTTCAGTTTCAATAAGAATCTTAATTTGTTCTCTTCTTGCTTTTTCAAATACGGCAGATGCTTCTTCTATTGTAGCATAATATCCAAGTCCTGTCCTCTTACCACCAATAGGAGTAATTTGAGAACGATATGGTTTACCTGTTCCCCTGTTTTTCCAATGAACACTCAAAGTAACTCCTCTCGGCAAATCTCCTCCACCATGCTTGTTAGGTTTGAACCATTTGTTAACAATAGGTCGAACCATTAAACAAGTATCTGGTCCATATGTTTTGTTACCAGGAATTAAGATATCCTTATCAACTTCTTTGTTCTCATAGTCATCCCATTGCTCAATCCACTCTTTGAATGCCGAAAGTTTATACCACCTTGAATCAAGAGTGCAACCAATATAGTGTTCTTTATTTTGTTCATTTATCCATTTTGGGTCTCTATTATCAGTTCTCCTAATAATACCACTCCAAGTTCTCCAGGTTCGTGTTGATGTGAAGTAGGGAATCATTACATCATTGATCCCCACTCCATAACAGAGACTACGAAGTTCTGGCCGAGGACCAGATTTACCTATGACAGGAGAAGAATCTCCACTTCCAACTTTACGATAATTGCCCCATTTGTCTGTAAATCCATCTGGGTATTTTTTTGTATAACTCATTTCATTATTTAAATAATATATTACAAACTGCATACAATCCCATTGCAGACCAGTATCCCAAAGTTGGTAATCCAAAAATACCTGGTATGAATTCATTCCATACCACCATAAGTATCAAAGGTGTTACAAGGACAATTATACCTGTACCTATAAGACTTCGACTAAGAAGTGATGATTTTTTCATTGGATTGCAAGTGGTTGTAGACGGTCAAGGATCTCACGATAAGCAGGGACGATATCACCTTCATCATTTCTGAATAGATCCTTATCAAATCTTTCGTCACTACCAATCTTCCATAGTCTCATACTATCAGGACTGATCTCATCGGCAAGATACAAATCACCATAAGCATCATAACCATACCCAACTTTAAAATCAACTAGATCAATGCCCATG
>Ga0187217_1000004_pt1 | contig 79447 bp, 70 predicted proteins | sample 15SPOviralmetaG_FD_130165 | JGI IMG/M metagenome (GOLD analysis project Ga0187217, IMG submission 130165) | Marine viral communities from the oligotrophic San Pedro Time Series (SPOT) site, San Pedro Channel, CA, USA - 15 SPOT_SRF_2010-09-15... | ecosystem: Environmental > Aquatic > Marine >... | reverse complement strand
CCTTTCTACGGAAATGCTCACGCGTCACATTCGCGCATGGGGTTTCGACACTGGTATCGACGAGCGAGGACTCGAAGCCGCTCGACGGCTCGCTTTCACGGCCAAAAATCTTCAGCCGGTGGTCCTTGAGACGCATTGCTGAGTCCCGAAGAAGAGTAGGCTCTTAACCGCCAACCTCATGCGGCGACCATGAGCGAAGCCTTTGACGCAGCGTGGGCTGTAGTTAAGGCTGAGAGAGATACGCTCATGCGAATCGGTGACGGTAGTTTCGAGCCAAGGAAGATGCCGCCTGCGTTGCCCGTGGGTGGGATTCGCGGGCTAAAAAATGTCCAATCTTTCGAGGCGCAGATGAGCGGGGAGCCTGACTACGACTATTACCCCGCTAACGCGAGAGTCGCTCATCCTGCCATTCAGGGGTTGATGTCGAGGCGGGGTATGCCGGTGTATTCTCGCAGGTCGCAAGTCGTTGCATCACCTGACCCAAACAGCGGCGTGGAGATGGAGCGTTATCTGAAACCTGACACGGTTTTCGACCCTGATGTCGGAGCGCAAGTGGCTGTGCACGGCTACCGCGACCCGACGATTGCCCATTCTCAGTTCCACCCCGAAGGGCTGGCTCAGCGACAAATGAGGCAAGAAGAGGGGGACCAAATGCGTGAGCAAAAGCGGCTTTTCGGCATTGACCCGTCATTTACACGCTACCCCGAATTCACGCCGTGATGCCGCATGACTCCTTTCGGGAGGTCCCCTTGAGAGGGAGGCCAACCTCCGACGCCTCTACTCTGATTGAACAGTAACTTCTTATCAAGCGACATCATCCCATGGTCATGAGCAGTGCGTTTGATGCCGCTTTTGACATCGTCAAGATGAATCACTTCAGCACCGTGTATGGTGTTGCTTTGTTCGATGAACTCATCTCCAAGGCGATGCATGACGACGAACTGCGCAAGGGCGTCGAGGAATACTTGCAGATGTCGATGGGTGAATTGGCAGACTTGCCGCCCGAGGAGAAGGCCCACGCCTTCAACCTCCTCCAACAGCATATGGCTCAGCAACCGAAGGCCACTGCGAACCCACAGGGCGAGGCACCTATGCCTCAGGAGGCGGAGCCGCTGCAGAAAGCGTTCCGTGCCCTGCTTGACCATCATTTTTTTTTGAACAAAGCGCTGCCTGAGCAGCAGATGTTCGTAGAGCGCTCGCCTCGTGAAATCGCGGGAGGCGCTGAAGACTTCGAGTTCTTCCAAGAAGGTAACCCCGAAATTGACCGCTTTGGCGCTCGCTCCATGGGGACCGTTCACCCCGCCATCTACGGCATGCTTCAGCGAAACAGGGAAAACAGCCACCAAACTAAGGGCCTTTATCCAAACTTGAACTTGGATTTGGGAGCCGCTGAACAGCGGCGCATTGCGAGGCCTTTCAGCACCATGCGCTCCCCACTGTCTCCTGAAGAGCAAGCAGCAGACTATCGTGCTGGTATGTCCATCGCGCAAGGTCCTGAATTTAACCGAACAATGTATGATGGCGAGAGAGCCAGCGAAGTGATGCAGTCAGTTGTTGACAAGGAGCGGAACAGGGTTCCCGGTGACCACAGAAGGAATGTTCCCAACTACTTGCAGCGGACGCACGATGACGCGAAATTCCCTCAGAGCAGTAGTGGTTTTGGTTATCCACGCCACATCCTCGATTATCCCACGCCTGAGGAAAGAGAACTCTACAGTTGATTCCGCTTCTTAAGCGGCAGGCTTTTGTCAGCACGGCCCATGGTTCTGCCATGGCGGAAGCGTTCAACCCTGACGAGGTTGAGAAGTTTCTACCCGCAATTGCCGCTGCGGGTCGTGCTGCTCTTGGCTCTGCTAAAGTAGCAGGCAAAGCCGCTGCGAGCAAGGTCGGAGGAGCAGCAAAAGTCGCCGGTAGCAAGGCCGCCGAGATTGGTAGCGAAGTAGCCTCCAAAGTTGGTGATGTTGCTGAGCGTGCCAAAGATGCGACAAAAACGACTGAAGGCATGATGACAGACAAGCAGAAGACGCTGTCGCAAGCCGCCTCACAAGCCAAACAACAAATGCACGACAGTCAAATGCAGAATATGCAGCAGCGCCGTGACCAAGAACAACGCGCCATCGAGACGGCTCGTAGTGCAGCGTCGACGGGCAGTCAGATTGGTAAAGCAGAAGATTTTGAAATTGACTACGATACTCCCTCTCACCTCTCGAGCGGTGATATTCTCAGTCCCGACACTATGTGTCAAATGTGCAAGCAAAACCCAGCACAATACAAAGCAGGTTACTCTTCCCGTGGTCGACCCAATACTCCTATCGAATACAATCTGTGCGAGGCATGCTTCGACTCCTTTGGCACCGGTGGTGCCATGTCAACCTACTCTCGCTTCATTCGCGGCTCACCGATGAACATCGCTTGGCAGTTACTCAAGGCTCAGCAAACGATGTTGAAATCGAACGAATACATGGAAGAGGCCTTCGACTTAGGTTACCCACTCATCGACCACAATGACTTGCACGACAAGCAACGAGCCATCGTCGACCTCATCGCCAACAAAGACGGAGCGAGGAAGGAATCCTACTGGAATGACCCCGCCAGCGGTGAATATGAGACCGATGCCTACAACGGTCTATTTCGACAGGACACGCATCAGCATTACCCCGATGAAGCATTTGAGCAATACCATCGCTACCTACAGCATTACTTCGATGCTGCCGAGCAGACTGCCGCGTTGCCTCGCCAAAAGCAAATGGAAATCATGGACGCTGGACACCCGGAGCACCCAAATCGAATTGCCATGGCACGAATGGCCAAGGAGTTTCCCGAGTGGGATGTTGAAAATCCACATCGGGCCTTTGACGAACGCTACTATCCGTCGGAGGAGGAGCGTAGACCGCAGCGAGGTCGCGCTGCCCGTATGGCATCAGGGGGTTTCCTTCGCTCAGAAGTGCTCGTCAAAGAGCGCCAGTCTCCTGAAGCCATGCGTCACAAGAGGGAATACGACGCTGCATACAACAAGCGCCCTGACCAAGTCAAGTATCGTGAAGAACTCAACCGCGAGCGTCGACGCCGTGGCATCATGGGCAGTCACGACCACATGGACGTCAGTCACACGCAGGGCGGCAAGTTGACTCTTGAGCCCGAACACTCCAACCGTGCTCGTCACTTCAGGGACAAAGGCACGTTGCGCGTTGTCAAGTCCGTCAAAGACGACGTCGAGATATTGCGCAATTTGATGCAGGGGCCGATGGATGAACAGGACAAGAAAATCGCTACAGCCATGGTCGGCATGCTCGAAGAACGGCACGCTGACGAGGAAGAGGAGAGCGAACTGGTGCAACCGATGTTTGGCGGTGCTCATCTATTCGCATAACGCCTATACGCGAGTAGCACGTTGTCTCTGTTGTATTGTTAATATTATATATCATAGTAGTAGTATAGAGAATAGTAAGGACTTATCTCAAGACAACCTGCACAACGACGGACAATCAAAGCGGGAACATTTATGTCTACCTCAGCAGTGCCCTCATCAGTGGTCGCTATGGATGACGACATGCAACACGAGGCCGAAATTCGCCTACTTGGGTTGATTCTCGCTCAGTCTACGCTGGTTGGCGTAGGTATCGGCGTTTTCGATGCTGACCTTTGGCTCAAAAACGACACGCCAATGCTGAACGGTTTCACTTACGCCATGGGGGCGTTTTTCATCCAAGGTATCGCTTACTACATGTTCAAGGTCTTTTTCGAGCAGGGTATGCGAGAGCGTGCCCGCATGTCTCAAATCGACCGGGAACGCACAAGCAAGTATCGCAACATGCAGCACTCATTCGACGAGCGTCGTGCGGAAATGGAACTACGCATGCAAGAAGCACAACTCGAGAAAGAGTTGCGTTGGATGGAGGCTAATCCCGGTCAGATGCCCCCGAGTTGGGGTGTGCGCGGTGGCTCACCGTCGCTCGTCGGTCAATATGACAGTCGCGGTGGGGCAGCAAGTCACTTTGACGGCAGTCGCATTCCTACTCATACCGCTCACTCACAATCACCCCTCAGTCTGGGTGTTGCTGAGGAGAATCCTGAAAGCACTCCGCTGAAGAAAGACGGCACGCCTGACAAGCGATACGTCAAGAAGGTGGAGTGAAGTGCATGGGCCGTATCTTCAAAACGGTGTCCGACAATGCGACTGAGGAAACCCTTCGAGCGATTCATCTTGCTAACACGGTTGATACGACATATGAACGAGCGTGGGGTTGGGTTAAGACGCTCCTCGCATCTGTTCTAACAGCACTCGTCGTGAGCGGTATTGAATTTCACAACACTGAGTTCAGCGTCTATGAGTCGACTATCGACTGGGCAGCACAAAAGTTGAGAGACTTCGCCAATTGGTTGAAGTGGTGGTAGAGGTGTCAGGATGGTTGAGCCTGCAGGGACAGCATTGGTTGGCGCTGCCGTGTGGGGCCAAGCCCTCTACAATTCGTGGCGACCGCGAAAAGTCGGAATCTACGGGGCCCCCAAAGTCGGAAAAACTACTCTCGACCGATACATGACCACACCCGGTGAGATGGAAGCCATTTCAGACGAGGACCGCACCACTCACGAAAAGATGTTCAAGGTCATCGGGGCCTACAAAATGCCGAAACCGACTCGAAAGCGCATCGGGTGGGAAGGTCAGAAACGAGTGGTCTACTCCTCAGATGTCGGTGGCCAAGAGCGATTTTGGAATCTGTGGGTCGAAGACATGGTCACCCGTGGTGTTGAGGCCGTGGTCTACGTGTTCGATGAGCGTGCGTTCAAGGGAGGGGACGAAGGCTTGCAGCAGATTGCTGGCTTTCGTTTTCTCGTTGACCGCCTCATTACGAGAGATTATCGTTACCGCTCTTTCAAAGCAAGATTTCGCGGTCGTCGTTACGCACCTCGTCTTGTGATGTTGGTTGCCAATAAAGCCGACCGCTTCTTTGACGAAACGGCATCGAAGTTGTGGCACGACGGGCGTATTGGGGAGCACAAGGTCTTCGACCCCTTCAGGGACGACCTTATTCGTCTGCAAAAAGCAGGCATTCCAACTAAGCGCTCGTTCATGGCAACACGTATCGGATGGAACGTCGAGAAAACCATGCTGGACCTCTTGACCTCTTGATTGACCTATCAGGAAGGCTTTTATTTGCATCGCTCTTGGTGAGCCCATGGGCAGAAATGTTTCCACGACTACGTTGCATGCTGCATCGTCAAAGACGGGCAGTTTGCGAACCACCGTGCCCATGTGGATTATCAACCACTTCAACCTCTCCGCTGGAGATGATGTGGATTGGCGCTTCCATGTCCAAGATGGGAAGATGGTCGTAGTCATGGAACCTGTGGAGGGCGTCTTCGATGCTACCAAGAATCTCAAATAATCCTGCGCTTTACCAGAGCAATGCTGCGCACCTTGCGACGTTAGCGACGCAAGGGAATGAGCAACTCACACAAGCAGCCTTGACTGAGATGATGGCTGCCCAGCAAGGTATGCAGGAAGTAGCAGCCCATCAAAACCTCGAAGTTCCGAAGGTGAACTTCTATCCGAGCACCCACCCTGACCCTCGAAAAGCACGTCGGAGGGACATCAAACAGGCCTACAAGTTGCTTCAGCCTGCTAAGCGTAGCATTTTCAACCCTCTTCGCTGGGCCGGTAACAAGCATCGCTATGCGAAGGACACCGGCGTATGTGTTGTCGACGGGTGCAACGTCACTGAACTCATCAAGCACGACAATCTCTACATGCGCATCTGCGATGAGGGGACAGGGCGTAGCCTCGACGAGATGTATTGGCAGAATCCAGTAACCGGTCAACCGGAAGCCTTCATCGCTCGTGACCGCGTGACTGGGGGTAAGAAAATGCGCGGCACGTATTGCCCTGAGCATCTACATCTCTATCACCTGCTCACAAAGTGGGAGGCTGAAGAGGACAAGCAGAACGAGATGAACCCTCGGCGTCTGCGTGACAAGGTCAAGCGCGGTGTTTCCATTGTGACTGTGCCTGTGGCTGCGGTTAGGACGAAGGAAGTCATGCCTCCCCTTGTTGTGAAGTATGAACCGTGGTTTGATGAACTAATGCGGGATGCTGGTCGCACCAAAGCCATCCGCATCGAGCGCTTTGATAATCCGCTGAGCGGCGAGAATGACTTGGTGCAAGTGACGTTCGATAGTCGTTACATGCGCTGGGAAATGGAGCAGGCTAACCTACCAACGGCTGAGTTTCAGGCCCTCCTCGCACAACAACAGGCGATGTTAACGCCTCAACAGAACCTTGATGTCGATGGACTCGCTGGGCAGGTGTGAGTCTGATGTTCAACTTTGGTCAACCCCAGCAACCCGCCGGACTAAATCTTTCGCAAACGGGGGCTCCAACGGGAGCCATGCAACATCCTCAATCGTTTGGCCTCGGAGTTGCACAGCCACCTCAACAGAACGCCTTCATGAACGGGATGATGGGGGGTATGGGCACTCAACAACAATACGGTCAGATGCAGCAGTTCGGTCAACAGCCCGTCGCTCCTCCAAGTGAAATGGAATTGATGAACGCTCTCTTGCAGTCTCAAAATCCAATCCACCGTTTTATCGCAACGGGTGGACTGGCTGCAGTCATCGACCTCGTTGCCACTGCTACGTCCCTCTCGTTGCTCACGATTCTCAAAGAAGCCACCTTTGTCATTGATGACGAGGAAGGAGCCATGAAGATGGACATGACTTCGCTTCCCGACGCCCTCAAGACGCTTAGTGCCGAGAACGTAGGAATGGCCCTGAATCAAGTTGTGAACTCGAGTCAGCAGACTATTCAGCAGGCTGAAATGCAGCGTCAGCAGATTCTCGCTTTGAGTCAACAATCCATGATGGGTGGTGCTCTCGCTGCTGCGATGGCTGATGACAACATGATAGAGAAGGTTGGCGGTGGCATTGGCACTGTCGCTCGCTCATTCATGGGACTCCCGAAATAATGAGGTGAAATGATGCAACGACGACCGCAAGGATTTGGGCCGATGGAATCGCTATCTCAAGGTAGCGTGCAGGTGTTTTCACCGACGCGAAGCGTCATCACTGACATGATAATGGTGCAGTTCATCAGCATGATTGTCGTCTTTGGTCTCATTCTGCTGCTCAAGGGAGGCACGCTGGGTGCAAACTCAGTCAGCGCTTACCTCATCGGCATCATGTTTTCCTCGGTTGTCCTCGGTCGCATCTACAGCAGTCTCACTCGGTGACCACTTCCCAATTGGGCAACTCATCGAAGGTGAAGCGGCTTTCACTTTGACGAAGCATCCGCATTTCCAGCACACGTCGACTGCTTTGAGCAAGAAATCGCAACCGTGACATGCGGCCAACCGGTCCATGTATTCGCTCTTCGTTACTCGGTTTTTCCGAGCGATGTCTTTGACTGTCGTTATGACGTCGGATGCTTGCTTGGGCACCCTTGGCACTCGTCCGAACATGGTAGGTCGTCCAACTACTGCGAGAAAAGGGTTATGTTCGATGTTGCTTTAGAAGCGCTCATGGGGGGAGCGGAGCGTGTCACCAAGCGTTCTTGCCCGTTCTGCCAACATCCCTCTCGTGATGAACTTGAACAGGGTATGTTGCTGGGGGAAATCTCAGCGCGGCAACTCGATGAGGACATGGGTTGGCGCTTCAACACAAGTGACCGCCACTTCCGAAATCACATGGGTCAGTTCCACATGGCTTCCAACCCGCAATGCAAGGTGTGTTCGCATCCACAGCGTGCTGATTTCGAGCAGCGTTACTTTGCCGACGGCGCTGAGTCTGATGCGATTGCTGAAGAACTGGGCATCCGTGAGGAAAGCGTCTACCATCACATGAAACATCACTTCCAACCCATGGTTCAGCGTGCTGCTGTGGCTGAAGTGGCCATGGTTGTGGGTCGAGAAGTTGACACGCTTCGCTCGAATGTCGAGCACCTTAACAGCAAACTGTCAGAATTGCTCAGCGAAGGTAGCGTGCATGAAGACGGTTTTGTCCGAGACGCTGTGTCACTGCACAAAGAAGTCAGAGAGTCCATCAAAGACCTCGTCAAAATGCAGGAGAACTGGGGCCCGACTACCGAGAACAACGAGATTCACAACACCATTAACATCCTCAAAGTTGAATTGGGTAAGGAAAGTCCCGACTCATGGGCACGCATCCGTGAGAAACTTTTGGGCCACGTTGAGGAGGAGATTGTATGATGGAGGTGCCTGTTCCTGACCTTTTGCAGGTCAGTCACCCCGGCTACCGCCTCGTCGTTGCTCGTCCGAATTTGCGTGAAGGAGACGTCATGAACATCGTCGAATACGCTGAGCGAATGGCTGAGCGTTTCGAGCATTATGGGCAAGTGTGCATCACGGCGCCCTTCCTTTTTGAGATGCTCAAAAATTCGTTTCGCACGCTTCTTCATGATGATGACCCCGGTGTCGTGCTCCCCGTTCGAGAACTTGCTTCTCGTTTGCTTGAAGAGCATGAAGCGATGACGCACAGCATGATTCGGGCGTTTCCAATCAACCCAATCGTGAAGAGCGTCTACACAGATTTGAGTGAACTGCTCTATGATGCCTTTCACATGTTGACTGGAGGTGAGTGGCTTGAGTGAAGGGATGATGGGTCGTGGCTCAGACACCCGCATCTACGCCCCTCGCTCTGAGTCTTCGCACATGTTCCGTGCGAACCACGAGGATGAACGCACACCCACCGGGATGGATGATGCTCGCGACAAGGATGCTCGTATGGACAAGCGTCAGAAAAAGAAGGAGGCGGAAGATAAGGAGGACCGCAAGATTCGCCACATCAAAGTGCGTCGCCATCACATGGGTCTTGACAAACCAGAAGAAGAACGTGAGGAGGATGAGCCTTCGTTCAAGCCTCGCACCTCACCCAGCGAACCCACTCAGCCCGCTGGTGCTGGTGGATTCCTGACCAGTCTCGCCATGCAGGCGAGAGGCCCCGGTGCTGCTGGAGGCGAGATGATTCAGATGAGTGAGGCGATGGAGCACGCTTGGTCAACTTTACTGAAAATGTCTGAGGCTGAGGCTCTTGATTACCACAGCCCTGAAAATGAAGTCGAGCGAAAATTAGCGAGAAAAGAAGCCTATGAAGGTCGTCGTATGCGATTGCGGGACGGGTTATCTCGGAAAATAAGGGGAGATGCCGTGGCAGCAGGCGACCGAAACGTCATGGCTGGTATTGACTCACGTCTACGCTTCGCTCACAGCACTCACCCTGAGATGATTCAGCAAAGGGGCATGCTCCCTGAAGAAAAAATGCCCCCTCTACCCCTTCGCGCTGAAGAGAGAAACGAAATTGCTGACCTGCGAGATGTCGCTCGTAGAGCCGGTATGAGTCCTGAGGCGCTCTACCACAGGCGAGCCTATTCTAACACCATGCTCCCTCCCGGTCCATTCGGTGAACCTGAACAGGGGCCAGTCGACATTCAAGATTCACCCATACCGGGAATGGCTTTTGTCAACGGCCAGTTGATGAGCGACCCCCGTATCAAGAACGCCAGCGCTCCGATGGACCACGCTTGGTCTGAGATTCTCAAGTCCAAGCGAAAGGGCGAGAAGCGTCAGAAAAAGGAGCGACGTGCCAAGTGGCGCCCGTCCACTGGTAAGTTCAAGCGACCTCGCGGTGGTTACACTGGACGTTCTGGAACCTCGGCGCGTGCGAAACTCCTGTCCCGTAACCTACCGATGGGACGCAAGACAGGTCTGATGCGACCTCACCTGTCAGTGGAAATGAGTCACCGTGGTATTGCGAGCAAACAACCCATGTCCAAGGACCCTCAAGCCTACGGTCAGTGGCGCGGTTACCAAGAGCAGCAAAATATTCGTGGTCAAATCGCCCCGCAAAGCGGAGCCTCTCTACCCTTCGGGCAAGTCAGTATGCCTCGTGTTCCGCGACCTCGCTTGCACCCAGTGCGTGCTCCTCCGATTCAACCACCTCGCTTGCGTCGACCACGTCTGAGTCGACCAAAAATGCCCGGTATGGTCACCATGAGCGAGGACCCTGTTCCTGACGGTGGTCTCATCAAGGCTGGTCAGAACCACTACCTCCTCGCTGAGGCTCGCACCGCACTTCGTGAAATGCGGCAACTCATGCGCCGAATGAAGGACAAGGACAGCAAAAAGAAGAACATGGGTGCACCTGATACGGCTGGTGCAGCCTCGACGCTGCCTAAATATCCCGGCAACAATCCGAAGCAGACGACCCGTCCTGAGGGCGCTACTGAAGATGAAACTGATGCCCGGACTTTTGGCCTTGACCCAATCGGTTATCTGACTGGTCGGGGAGGCAACCGAGCATGAGGTTCGTTCGCATCGTCAAGTCTGCGGACATCATTCTGAAAGGTCATGGGAACTATGCTTTCTATGGGGGTGTCCCCCATCTCTTGTCAAATCCACCGCCTGAAGCATTCAGTGGTGACCCGAACACGCCTGACGTTCCGTTGTTCGCGCACTACGGTTCGTATCGACCTCACTCTTCAGGTCATCCCGGTATGGGTGAATTAATCCCCGGCTCTTTCCGTCGAGGTAAGCATGGAGAAATGGCCTACCACACTGATGGTTTCGACCACCATCACGGCCATGACGCAGTGTGGCATCACCTCGGAGAAGCGCTTGCTGGGAAGGGGCTCGACCCAGCCGAGGCGAAGAATATCCTTCAACGAGCCATTGACGAATACAACGCTGCTCACAAAGATGAGAGCAGGCATCATCACCTTCCTGACGTTGATTCTATGGAGTGGCGCAAAATTAAGGCTACACCTTACAACGGGAACATGGAGCCTACTCGTCGGCCAAACACGAGCGTTGACGGTCACTTTACGACAGCCTTTACCAATCGCCCAAACCGTCAAGAAAAAGTCGGACACTTCATCGAATCCTATTCTATTCCCTATCACTCTCAACTTAAGCGCATCATTCAGGAGATGGGACTCGACACTATCGCCAATACTGAATGGGCTTCGAGAGGGCATCTCTCAATCGACGATGCTCATCCCGCTGGTCGACGTCTTAAGGGACGCGGCGGTGACATCATTGGACCTCGTGGTGAACTACCGGATTCGCACATCACGAACGCCCCCGGCGGCGTCAATTTCGACCCCGCCTTCGACCAAATACAATCATGGTCGGTTATTCGACACGCTCCTGACCTCATGCACTACAAACTGGCCCGTCAGCAAACACCTGCGGCGGAAACCATGCGTAGCGCACGAGGGCACATCAAGCAAGCGCTTAAGCGGGCTGCTGAAAACCCTGAAATCGTCCCTGACGTGATGGTGCCCATCAATACAGCGCAAACCTCAGGTGGCACCAACTACTCGATGCAGTCACTCAAAAGCGTGCTTCAAAGTGAAGAGATGACAAAAAATCTTCTCGGGGAGTTGGGTAGAACATCTGCGCTTACTGCTCTCTTTGGGCGTCTTAAGTCAGGTGGGCAAACTCGCCCTAACTCAGGGGCTCGAATTTTCAATCACTTGCTTGACGCGTTTGGTGGTGACCCTGATGAAGAAGGGAATCGAACGAAATATGACAACCTGATGCAACACGCGCTTCAAGGGCAACACGTCCCCCTTGAGCCTGAGTTTATGTCAGGAAATAAACACCCGACGAAAAACGGGAGCACTCACAAAAATATGGCTCAAATGTATGTGAAGGCTATGCTTTCAGGGGCTCATGAAGATGGCACGAGCAATCTTCGCCACTATAGTCCTGAGCCCGAGATTCTTCAGCAACTCGGCGTTAGCCACGAGGGCATCGAGCAAGAAAATGTCGATGCTCGACGTCAAGCCATTGAGGGTATTGCTACTATGATGGCTCGCGCATTCGGTCACGATGAGCATCGTGATGTGCCCGAGCAACTTCCCGAAGGCGGTCTTGCTGGACGCACAGTGATGGGTTACCCTGACGAACTCATCGAAGCAATCCCCGGTCACGTCCCTTATTTCACTGACTTGGCTATGTCGACCACGGCTATGGCTTCAACGCCAACTCGTCCTGAACCCGCTCCTCGTCGCCCCGTTACTCAGAACGAACCTCTTCCTCCTGCTGGGACACCCCCCGTGGCAAGAGACCCAAGCAGGCAAGTGGCAGTTCGTGGCGCGAATGCTATGCCTCTCGGGCAACTGACACCTGAGCAGCAAGCCGCTCGAGCAGGTGTTGGTCAAGCCGACCCCGCAACGCTCCGCCAGTTTATGGGAATGACAGGGTTTGGGCCAACGGCAGGAACTGGTGCCCTGACTCCTCAGGAACAACAGTTCCAGCAATCATTCGGTGACCCTCGTCAACGTTTGCTTACTGAATACATGAAAAGCCAAGACAACGTGCTTCCCGAAACCGACCGATTGATGAAGGCGATGGAGAGCATGCAGCGCGACGCTGCTTTGCTTGAGACACGCGTTGTGAAAAATGCCCTACCTCGCCCAGTCAACATTGCAGATGAGCACGGGGTGCGCTATCTTGCCAAGCACATGGGCCTCACTCCAGTGGATGTCCGCTCCATCGCTCATCAAATGGGTGACTGGGAACGTATTGCCAAGCGACTGAACGTCTCATCTGACGTAGTGAAGGTTGTCAAAATCAGTGTAGGGGGCATCTGATGAGCAAGGTCCTCGTGCGAAAGGCCATCGAGCCTGTTGTCAACATCGGGAGCAGTGGTCCTGAGTTGGCTTTTCAACAAACGCTTGGACGCAACTCTACAGACAAGAAATTGCCTGACAGGGGTCCGCTCGACCGCAGGACTCCGCTTGACGCATCGACTGCTCGTCATCAAGCCCGCGAGGCTGAGGCGGCGCTGGCTCAGGATTACAGCATGAGCCCACAGGAGTATTTCCTCGCAAATCAAAACAGGCCAGCGACTGAAGTTGACATGGACGAATACACTCGTGGACGTCTTCAGGCCCAACGTAGGGCGAAAGAGGGGCAACCTCGCTCATACGCTGAACGCTATGGTGCTGATGCCTACGACCGCTTCACAAACAGTCAGAAAACCTACAATCAACCGATTTCACATGAAGTCAGGGAGCGAGCGAACTTACGAGGCGCAAGAGCAGCAGATGTTGGTGTTCGCGGACGTCAGTTTGGGCGTGGGGTCGCTGGAGCGCTTGCTGGTCTTTCCTTCCTCGGTGGTCTTGAATCAGCAGGAGCGGCTGGCGCCGGTCTTGAGCAAGGCATTGGTGGTGGTGCGTTACGAGCGCAAGCCACCTACGGACAAGCCGCACCTATGCTGACAAACATAGGTGGAGAGGCAGGCGCTCGTCTTGGCGCAGGGAGCGTCGGTGTAAGAGAGAGAGTGGATGAAGCGCGTGCAGCACAAGCAGCGCGAGCCGCCGCTCGACAACCTGTCGCCGTAGCAGCGCCCACCGTTGAGCCGCCTACTCAGCAAAGGTCACAAATGACGTCTCCCTATTCCGACTATAGCGTTGAGCAGTTGGAGTCGATTCTCTCACACAACATGCCGGGAGCGTTACCTACCCATGAGGCAGCGTTAGTGGGGGCTCGTCGCCGAGCATCTCCTACGACAGCAAACCGACCCTTCGACATGCGAGGTGGTGCCTACAACGCCGATGTGTTCGAGCCTGTGCCTCAATTTAACCCAGCATCACAAGCGCCCGGTGCCCCGGCAGGTCAAACTAACCTCACCTCTCTCATTGGTATTCAGCCCGCTCAGCCTAACGTGGCTGAGCCTATGACCGCCGCTCCGATACCCACGACGGCAACAGGTATGGCGGCGGCTTTCCAACCACAGCAACAGGGAAGTGAGCCTGCTCCTCCTGCGGGTGGAGTCAAGGCTACTCAAGAACAAGCAAAGAGACTACAAGAGGGCTTTATGGGGGGAATGAACGGTGGGGAGTGACAAGTCCGCTGAAATGCAGACACTTGTCCTTGAGATGGACAAGAAGATGTCCACTCGCTCTTTCAAATACTTCTTTGAGACGGTGTTAGGGTTCGACTACGCCGACCATCACGGCATGTGGGATAAGGGGTTGAGCGACAACCGCTACTATTGCGTGAAAGCAAGTCGCGACCATGGCAAGTCCGTGTTCTTCATGTCTTACGCGCTGTGGATTGCGGCATTCAAACCCGGCACGCACATCATGATTTTCTCTCACTCGTTGGAACAGACGCTCGAGCACATGCGTTTCATTCGACAGAACATTCAGAACTCGCCGTGCCTAAAGGAACTGATTCCTTCGGGCAAACCGTGGCGCAAGACCTACTTTGAGTTCACCAACGGTAGCCGTATCATGGCAAAGTCCGTCGGCGGGGGAACTCGTGGATTCCACCCTGATGTTGTTCTCTGTGACGACATTTTGTGGGGCACTACTGGGTCTGAATTACAGCGTGCAGCAGACTGGTTCTACGGTGTTCTACTCCCTGTGCTCCACCACACCGGTCGTCTGATGATGGTCGGCACACCTTTCAGTTACAACGACTTGTATGCTCAACTTGAGAAGACTGAGACCTTCCAAGTGGAAACTTACCCTGCCATCAATCGTGAAGGTGAAGCGTTGTGGCCTGAGCGCTGGGACCTTGAGTCTCTCGACCAACGGCGTATGACGATGCCTGCCATTCAATTCACACGCGAATATCTGTGTGAACCGATTCACGACGTTGCCAGCATGTTCCCAATGGCACTCCTTGAGAAGGCACGCGACCATAATCTGAAACTCTTGGATGTAGCCGACAGTGAATACGATGAGAACGGTGACCGCGTCGGTGTTCTTGGTCATCACTTCGTGGGTTGGGACACGGCCATCGCATCGGACAAGAACGCTGACTACACGGCCATGACTGTCTTGCGCACGTTGCCTGATGAGGACATCAAGCAAATCGTTGGTATTGTGCACGAGCAGGGTATGGGGTCTGCAGCGCAGAAGCGTGCCATCATCATCCTCAACAACAAGTTTCAGCCTGACCTCATCGAACTTGAGGGTAACAACTTCCAGCGGATGTTTGCCATGGAACTGCAAGACATCCGTCAAGACATTCCGATTCGCACCTTCATGACTACGCGCACCCGTAAGGAGAGCCTCTTCATGTCGCTGCTCATGGCGTTTGAGCAGGGCCAAATCAAAACGCCCTACGGCGATGACCGCTCCAAGCGTTTCACGCACAAACTCGAAGAGGAGTTGACTCGTTTTGGTATGCAAAAGAGCGGACGCCTCGAAAGCGTCGGTGTTCACGATGACCTCGCCATGAGCCTCGCTCTTGCTAATTGGGCGACCAAGGAGTTCAGGGGCAGTGTCATTATGTTGGATGACTTCATGCCCGGATTCGACGAGTGGTTGACGGGCAAGCCCCGCAAGAAAGATGGATGGATGATACCATGAAAGAAGAGAAAGTTGGAAAGAAGCCCAAAGGCGCAGTGCTCGTCATCTCAATCGGCAAGCCGTCAGACAAGAGTCCCATGCGTGCTGCTGACCCTGATACGAAAGAGAAGGCTGAGCGCAATCCTCCTGCCTTCTTATCCAAAGCCACTCCGGCTGAACTCATGGGGGAAGCCGAGCGAATGCGCGGAGCCGGTGAGAAGGGTCATGCTCGACGCTTTGCTGATGTTGCTTCTCAAATGGAGAGGGGCCCTGCACTTAGGGAGTCAACCATCGAGCGACTTGGGACTGAAGCATCTCAATTGCTGGGTGATGATGAAGATGACCGTGAGGCTTTTGCTCGCTTCCTCTACGGTGAGGGTAAGCGAGGCGCAGATTACCAAGACATGCGTATCAATCCGAGTCTCTACGACCCCAGCGCTCGTCGACGTTTCATGAAGGTCATGTCTCAGATGGAGCGACAAAAGGGACGCGCCGAAGCCATGGAGTCTGAAGGGCAGGAACAATTGCAGGCGCTTCGCGCCGAAGACCCAACACGGTTCTTTGCTGACCAAGACATGGTGCAACGGGCACTCGACAACCTCGAAGCACTTGATGCGTTGCAGAAGGGTGCAGCAGTCGATTTTTGCTCGTGTTGCACACCCAGTGAAATTGCTTGGGCCATCGCGAAAGCCAAGAAGAAGTCCAAGCCCTTTCACGGTTATAATCCGAATCGCCATCACAAGAAGGGTGGGTTGAACGCTAAGGGTCGTGCAAAAGCCAAGCGCGAGACTGGAGCGAACCTTAAGCCACCTGTTACTACCAAACCGAGCAAACTCAAACCCGGCTCCAAGAAAGCCAAGCGTCGCAAATCGTTCTGCGCTCGCATGGGTGGCATGAAGGGACCAACGTCCAAGAAGGGCAAACTCACACCGAAAGGTGCTGCACTGAGAAGGTGGAATTGTTGAGCGACCCGTTTGACATCTGTTTTGACGACCTACGCAAGAAGTTGTGCCCCGCAGGGAAAGCAGCAGCCAAGAGGAAGTTCAAGGTCTACCCCTCAGCCTATGCAAACGGCTGGGCTGTGCAATACTGCAAGGGGAAATTCCGTGGCAAGAAGGGTGGGAAAAAGAAATGAGCAAAAGCGAACTCAAGAGGAAGTCCTGCTGTTGCGGGGGGACTGAATCGACACCGTGCGTCTGTATGCTTAAGGGCGTCATGCAATGCTCAATGAACGAGCCAAAATGTCCTTGCTATGCTTTGCTTGACAAGCAGAAGAAGAAGGCAAAGGAAGTGTCGAAGATGGTGGGCGTTTTCTGATGAGCGACCGCTGCACCTGCTATGACGTGCTTATCGTCAAGGACTTGAACCGCTGGTTCAAGGAAAAGTGGGTGGACGTGAGTCGCAAGGATAAGGACGGGAAGCATCCGCCATGTGGTCGCTCTAAGGCTAAGAAAGGCAGCAAGGGTTACCCTAAGTGCCGTCCGTCCGTCAAGGTCAGCGGCAAGACGCCCAAAACTTCCGGCTCTATGAGTGAAGGTCAGAAGCGTGCAGCCACCAAGCGGAAGCGTGCAAAGAAGCAGGGCGTGGGCGGCAAGCCAACTATCGTCAAAGGCTGGGTCGGGGTTAAGTAGAGGTAACTTGTGAGGTAAAATCATGTGGGGGTCTGCATTGATTGAAGATGACTTTGTCATCAAGGCCGAGCAGCCTTACCAAGAGGAGGTTGTTGAAGCCATTCGCAAGACTTACCGCTTCGCACCCAATGGTGACGGGTGGTTCGAGTCTAAGATGAATTGCACGGCAGGTCAGTTGGTTAAACGTCTGCGTAAAGCGCGACGCCATAACAAGAACAGCAGCAGTGATATCGACCTCTTCATTGACGACGTTCGCACCATCAAGGCACTCGAAACTGAACTGACCATTCGCAATCTGTCGTGGGCTAATGGCGTGGAGCATTGCATCAAGGGCCTCGGTCTATCTGACCGGTCACTCAAACACTTGCGGCAGTTCGGTGAGGCGAGGTCAATCTCGCTGCAGCAGGCTTGTCAATTGTGGGATAAGGCTGAGGTTACCATGAAGATGCTTGACGAGCACGAAGATGTGTGGGGTGTTGAAGAACAACAAGCATGGGCCAATGCGATGCGTGACCGTAGCGACGCTCGTAAAATGTGGCGCACAGCGCTGTTTCATGCTGACAAACTCTCCAAGGCTGAGAGTGGATATCTTGAGTTCGTCGCTGAAGAACTGAAGAAGGGACCAATGCGTGTTAGCATTCTACAGGACAACATGAATGAAGCAGGTTTGCTTCGCAAGTCCTTCACTACTCGAAAGTTCACGACTCTCCTCAACATGTATGGGGAAGAATTTGACATCATCAAGGGCGCAGAACGCGGCTCCTACGTTCGCGTTGCCAACGACGGTCTTGTTCTCAAGGACGTGTGGGCCTACGGTGCTGGTTTCCTTGACGCTGACGGTTACATCACCATCACTGAGCGAGGAGAGCCTCGTGCTGGAATGATTGCTACGGGAGAGCGCGGGCGAGTCCACTGTGAAGACCTCTACAAAACGATGGACTGTGGCGTGCTGCAATTGAACAACAAAGTCCACAAGAACTCAACTCGCAGCCAACATAGGCTGCAATTCTATTCTAAGGCAGACCTTCGTAAATTCTTGACTGGTGTGATGCCTCATCTCAAAATGAAAGGCATGCAAGCAAAAGCGGTGTTGGCTTTCATTGATGAGAGCGACCCCGTGAGAAAAGAAGAATTGAAGCGTTTGGTGCGTTTCAAGAATTGGGAAGATGACTCGAAGAAGGCGTCCGAACTGCTTAACTCGTGGGGCGTCGACGCTGATACCATCGGCAAGTATGCGGAGGGTCTGTGATGCCGGAAGAAGAGCGAGGTCCAGTCAGTCGTTTTCTCTCGGCTTTGGCGAGTCCGTTTCGCCGACGCACAACGCCTCAGCCCCAGATGCCGCTCTACACGACCGGCATTCAGGAACCAGTTCTCGCGCAAGGTATCACATTGCCCGCGCTCTATGCTGTGAGTCAAGAGAATCTTATTCTACGGACTGTGCAATCCAAACTCCGTCAGGAAATTTTTCGACGTGGCTATCACTGGGAGAAGAAGTTTCGAAAGAAGTGCACTGAGTGTGAAGAAGAGTTCCAGCACGACGTCGACATGTGCAAGTCTTGCGGTGGTGAGGTGCGTGCGCCTGACCCTGAGCAGGTCATTTACCCCAAGTGGCTTCTCGGTCAGGAGAACGCTATGGAACAGACGTTCATGCAGGTGTTGGGTGAAATTGAAAACGACCTGAACATCGTCGATGATGCATTCATGCTCCTCATCAAGGAATACTATGTTGACCCTGAGACGGGAGAAATCGCCTTCTATCGCGTTAAGGACATCGTGCGTGGTGACCCCATTTTCATGCGCATCATCGCAGACAAGCGAGGTGTTCGCGGAGGGCGTTACAAGATTTGCCGACTCCACCGGGACCAAGTGGCTTATCCGGGTCAAGAGGGCAATTGCCAAGTCTGCGGCTCTCGCATGGTTGACGCTCATTATGTCAACATGGCGGGGAGCGGGAAGAATCAGTATTTCACCAAGGGTGAGGTCATCCATCTCAGCAAGTATAACCCTTCCAAACTCTACGGGCGAAGCCCGGTCAATACGATGTGGCGTCAAGCGATGAGCCTCACCGCTATGGACAATTACATCTACACTGCTTACCAAAAGCGTCGCACCCCTAAGGGCATCATCTCAGTTACGACGGACAACCTCGAGTCAATGAAGTCATTCTGGAAGTCCGTTGACGAGAAAATGGAGCGCGACCCACACTACGTCCCCAAGGTTGGTATCGAATCTTCTTCGGGTCGTGGTGGGGTCAACTGGGTCAAGTTCATGGACACGCTGGAAGAGATGCAATACATTGCTGTGCGTGACGAGATTCGTAACCGTATCGCTGCCTTCTATGGTGTCTCGAGCATCTTCATGATTGACAACGGTAAGTCCGGCGGGCTCAACAATGAGGGTTTGCAGATTCTTGTGACCAACCGCGCCGTTGAGTTTGGTCAGAAAGTCTACACAGACAATCTGTTCCCGCGTATGTTGCGTGAGATGGACATCACCGATTGGAAATTGACACTCTACCCCAACGAAGAAGAAGACGAAATCACTCGTCTGCGGCGCGACGAGATGGAAGTCAACCTTGCGCAGCGTATGGCAATGCTTGGCTACAAGCCGGAGTTGCTTGAAGAAGGTGACCGTGACATCCGCTTTGTCTACCGCAAACAGCCGGGAGGCGAGGAAACGGCTGGGGCGGCACAACAGATGCCCGGTCAACCTCCGATGATGGGTATGCCTCCTCAAGTTGCCGGTGGTCAGCGTCCACCAATGCCTCCATCGCAACCCGGTGGTGAGGGTATGGGCATTCGCACACCTCGTAGCCCAGCACGCCCTCAAGCACGCGCCTCAGTAGGCGCAGGCTCACCTATGTCGAGCGTTCAGCAGCGCGGCCCTCAGCCGGGATTGCCGCAGCAGAATAGTGACGCACTCTTGGACGCTCGTATGCCACGAGGGCAGTAATCTCTTTTAGGGCGGCATCACTACGGATAACGAGAGGGAAGAGTATGGACCTACTGAAGATGGACCCAATGGCTCGGAAAATGGCACTACATAGCGAGGCTTTTGTGAAAGCACTCGAAAGCGGCGATGCAGGTGAAGCGCAAAGCCACATCAATGAGGTCATCAAGTTTGCAGGCTATCTCTCCGAAGACATTCACAGCGCTGTTGTGAAGAGTCAACGTGAAACGGTCGACTTGAATGTCCCTAACCCCATGCTTCACAAGATGAACACGAGCGGACAGAATTTCGATGTGAGTCAGCGTGACTCGGTCCTTCCCGGCACCGTCATCGCCGCTCGCACCAATCGCAGCATGAGTGTCCACCGTGGAACGTTCGGGCGCTTTGTCCCTGATTCCTGAGGTGAACCTATGACTGAAGACATGTCTGTAACCGAGCGTTTGATGACCACTCTCATCTCGAAGATGGAAACCATGGACACTGACCTGCAATCTCTGAAGCACGAGAACGCCATGCTTCGGAAAGCCATTCGCGACCCAGTTTCCATGCTTCGCAAAGCAGGCTTCGTTTCATCCTCCACGCCGTTGACCGATGGTGTTGAAGCCGATGCATTCCGTGCGAATGACGACGCCATCATCAAGGGACATGACAACTTCTCCAACTCTCAGATTCATCAGATGACTTGGGATGAAATTCACGACATGGCTGCACAAGCCAAGAGCACTGAGGTGATTGCGTGAGACCCATCCCATCTCCATACGGTAGAGATGCGCTGAATTTGCTGAGCAAGGCACAGCGTCTGCTTGAAAAAGCGGAAAAAATAGACATGGTTGAGCATGAGGGCAAGAAAGTCCCGTCTTTTGCCGCTGACGGCAAGGGCGCGAAGGACATGAAAGCAAAGGCCAAGTGCGACTGCAAGAAGGGCGAATCTTGTCGCGATTGCGAAAAGTGCCCTGAATGCGGCGAGGCCATGAACAAGGGCAGTTGCATGAAGATGGGTTGTGGTGCAAAAATGCAGAAGGGCGAGGATTGCCCTGAGTGTGGCGCTAAGATGGAAAAGGGCGCTTGCATGAAGATGGGGTGCGGTGCGAAAATGCAGAAATCCTTCGAGGAGGGAGCGCAACCCGGTTTCACCACATCCTTTGACTCCAAGCCTGCTGGTGTGATGTTCATGGCTGAGAGCGGTGGTCAGACACGCAACGCCTACTACACCACCAATCAATATCCCTACCACGCTGAGGATGTTACGAACAAAGGCTCCTCGTCCGAGTCAGTCAACTTTGAGACACTCGGTCAGCAGATGAACCCCCATCATGACAGTGTCCCCCGTCAAGTTGAGAATGGGTCGTTGACCAAGGCAGCCGTAGAGGCTCTTGCTGGAGCCAATGATGCAGTCGCTAAGGCAATGTGTGAACAGTGCGGTGGAAACCAATTTACTGGCTGCCGCTTCGGCTTCGGCGATGAGTGCCCCGGTCTTGAGGGCACCACTGGAGTTGGTGAGGGAGCAAGCCGCGACCGTCAGAACCCACAAGACTACATGCGCAACCAATACTGAAGGTGGTGTGAATGTGCGAGAAGAGGCCACAGATTGGTATCTGAGAGCACGTTCTGACCTTCTTAAGTCAATTCTTGACGAACTCGATTACGAGCAGTCAGCCGCCAACTTCATTCTCGCTAAGCAAAACCTTGACCACCATGGTTTTGAAGTGCTCAAGGGTCCTGATGACTTCTTGTGCGACATCGTTGCTAAGGAAGAAGTCGACAATGCTCGTAAGCGTCTGACGCTTGAAGAGTTTGAGCGATTGGCTGCCGAGGGTGAAGATGGAGAAAAGTCATCTGCTGAAGGAAAGAGCGACCGAGAGCGGCTACGAGAAAGGGGTCGAGAAAAAGACGAAGATACCTACCTGACCTTTGGTAGGCTTCCTGACCTTGCCCCTGACCATCATTGGAGGGGGCGTTTCCAAGAATCCAATCTACACGACTTCGTGTCGTTGTTCCCCGATGCCGAGTTTGCTCAAGGTAGTCTTTACCCCGACGACCATCACTTTCAGGCAAGGCACCATCCTCTTCGTCAGCAGAACGTCGTCAGCGGTTTGCCCGCTTATCTTGAGACGCTTAAGGCACTCTATTTGCCATCGCGCCCCGGCGCTGTTTCCTTGGCTGAACAAATCAAACGCCACGAATCTCTCCAAGAGGACCATCACAGCAAGAAGGGGAACATGCACTTCACGGGAGTCAAGGATAAGATGAGGGGAGATACGTCTCATCATTTTGCTGGCCCGCTACACGATAGTCATCTCCACGACCTCTATCTTCACAACTTTGAGGAGTGGAAGCGCAACAACTCCAGCACAGTGGATGCTCTTGTTCAGCAATACCCCAACGCTGCCGAGCATGATTACGCCATCGCTCAAGCCCACATGGACGATGCGATTCAAGGGTGGGTGAACACTGAGATGGGTGAAGGCGGGCGGCGAACATCTCTCGGTTGGGGAGGTTACAACCTCGGCCTTGAGTGGCTGTCGCCCGAAGACCGGGAAAACGTCGTGCAGCATCTCATGGAACGTGGGTCCACTGGAGAGGCTCACGATGTGCAGAACATCAAATTGAGCGACGGTCGCACCATTTCAGCCGGTCGGGTGAAGCGTAACATTGCTCACCGTTTCACACCTGAGTTCCTTCATTCCATGCGTGGGCAAATCTACCCATCGCAGAACCAGAGGAAGCACGTTGAGAGTGAAAGTGACGTTGCCAACCCTCAGTCACACAATTACTCAGTTCTTCACGATGCGCTTCATGAAACACCCCATGAGGAACACGGCACCATGGCGCAAGCCATCATCAACGCACTGAATGAAAAACACGCCGACGAAGGTGTGGTTCTATCCAACTTGAATTTTCTACGAAAGAAGGGTTTGACCGAGCAAGCCATCGGTAGCAGTGAGCCGCTTACCAACATGTTCAACGTAGAAAGTGGAGGAAGAGCAGGTATTGACGAGTCCTCACTCCATCGCCTCCTTGGTATCAAGAGGGATAAGGAAGGCAATTACTCGTTCACTGGCAAGGGACATTTTGGTGAGAGTGATGCCCCTCTTTCGCTTGATGACTTGAAAGCACTCGAGGGAGGTAAGAGCGCTGCTTTCAGCAATTTGCTGAGGCACAAGAGCGTTCGTCATGCTGATGCTTACTCTCACTTGGGTTTCAACGGCCCACATGAGGAGCACATTCCCGAAGATGAGGCTGACTTGTGGATGCGCACGCCACATGGCCCAGTCGGAAACGGTGCCATCTTCCACCTCCCATTCATTCGTGGAGGTTCAGGACGCAGCGCGTTGGCTCGTTTGGAAATTCTTCATGACTGGATGCCCAAAGATGCTGAAGGTAAGAGTTTGATTGGGAGCCTCGGTAGAGACGGTATCTTCACGCCCTCATCAAAGAATGTCGGCCTCTTTGGACGATATGTCCCACCAAGTAGGGGCTTTCGAACTCATGGTGAGGGTGACACTCACGCCCAAGCCCAGTCGTTTTGGGACGCTTCTCACCATCAGAAACGAGGAAAGACTCAGCGTTTCGCGAGTCGGAATACGAAGAACACCCCAATGATTGGACACTCGACACTTGACCCCGGCTTCGCCAACATGCTCGGCGCTCTAACCCCTGAAGAGCGGATTGACCTTCTTGGAAAGGATTTCACCGAGCGTCTCGATAGTGACCCTGCATCTTTGCACAACGCGCTTATGGCCGGTGGAGTTGATGGTGTTGAAACTCGCTATGCTCAGAATAGTCGCTTAACACACAACGTGACCTCACGTCTTGGAAGGCTCCACCCTCCACATGAGCCCTTTGAGAAAGAGATGCTTAGGCATGACGAATTGGACTCTCCAAAAGAGAGTGTGGCGAGAGCGCGAAGCCACGACCAAGGAAACCCTCGAGCCTTCGCAATGACTCACAAATTGAGTGGGAGGAGTGTCAAAGAATTACCGGTCCGAGCAACGACTGAGTTCCTCGAAAACTTGGAAGATGCCTCAATGCAAGCCGAAAAATTGGAGGCATTGATGTCAACATACGCTGGTTCAGACGAGGGAGCGCCTGCCGAACTGCGCGAGCGTTACTTCGCCGCACTTGAGCGTGTGAGGCACCTTGAGAGTGTAGAAGGGATGACTGAAACTGGGAAACCGGCGAAGTTCCATCACTCTAACTTTGACAAAAAAATGAGTGGTGACCTTGAAGCCATCAAGACCATGGCCCAACGCATCAAACCTATCATGGAGAAAGTTGACCCTGAGGCGTTCGACCCGTCGAACAAGGTGAAGTTCCTTGCCAACTCCAGTCGCCTATATCATGATGCAAATCGTATGCTGATGCTAATGCCTCATGATAAACACGGCTTGACCACTTGGGGGCGGAGTCTCGACACGGAGGAGCGTGAGTCAGCCAGCGCCATCGCTTCAAAGGTGACTGGGGAAACGGTTGTCCCCCATCGCAACATCTTGAGCAGCATCATGAATCATGGTGCTGAATTGACGCAAGACATGACGACTGAGCAAATTATGGAAGCGCTTGGTTTTGACCATGATAAGAATGACCCTGACTATCAAGAGCACTACAAGCAGGCTGAGAAAATCCGCGCCACTGTGCCTGAATCTGGTCTTCGGGCCATGACCTCAGGCACTGCTCTTAGCACAGGTATGCAGTTTCACCCCCGTGGTCAAGATATTTCACTTTCTCACGAACATCACACCAACCATATCAAAGCCTTCGATGAAGCATATGCTGAGAACCCAGCAGTTCAAGCCTATCGCAGCGAGGAGAGCGAGAGGAAGAAGGGGACTCGAGAGGGAGGGCGAGGTAAGACGACAGGGTCACGACGAAAGGAGGGCGGTAGCGTTAGCGATTTCCTTAGGAATTACAGCAATAGGTTGGGAGCCTTCACTCACCTCTTTAGAGGAGGTTACCAGAATGAGGCTGGGAAATACGGCCTGACGCGTCACGCTATGGGAGAGGTCAGGGAAAGAGGTAAGGACAAGGCGAAAATCAAATCGTTGCTTCACGACATCATCACAGTCAATCCATCAGTCATCGACCCTGCGTTACTGATGGACGCTCAAATCGACCAAAATAAGACCGATGCAAACGTCATTGGGCGTAGGCTCGGTCAGCAGATTCACCCTGCAGCCTCCCTAAAGGGAAACAACATCGGTGATTACTATGTTGCGGGCGTTATGGAGCATGGCTACAAGATGCAACCTACCGTTGGCGTTGAGTGGGACGGTAACAACATTGTCGCTGGTAGCAACATGCCTGACGAACAATACCTGCACTCGATTCAGCGACCGATGCTCGAAGCCGTGCATGGCAAGGATGTGGTCGACAGCGCACTTAGTGGAGTTGGTCTTATTCAGTCTCAGCCGAATGCCATCACCGCTACACCTGCGACCAACTATCAAGCAGAAAACACCAACCCCGATAGCATTGGTAAATCGTTGATGGCCTTGATGGACCCTGATGTTCTGATGAAGAATGATGGGAAGAAGCCGATGCCTATCTTACCGATGCACCGCATCTTCTCGCTGAAGGACTTCGCCTCGCTTCGCGGCTTCAGCGGAGAATGGGCTGCTTCACTGCTTCCTGAAGGAGAGCGCTTCATCGTTCGACGTAAGAGCGGGCGCGTGACAGCCTATGATTCAGAAGGTGACGTTTCACTTTCATCCGAAGATAAGACGCAGTTCAAAGCACTCACTGAGAAAAACTTCCTTGTCGATGCTGTTCGTCACGATGATGAAATTCACCTTGTGGACATCATCGAATACGATGACACGAATGTCGCTGACATGAGCGTCCGTGAGCGGTTGAAGGTGCTGCGAGGTCAGTTCGACAGTCATGAGCACGTCATTGTCCCCGGCCCGCACAACCTCCGCCTTACCGACAGTGAGGGTTTGCCTGACGTGATTGAGAGTCTCAAAGAATCAGGAAATCGCATCCTTCTACGCGATGCTACGTCTACCTACATGCGTGGGGAACGACGTCATCCTAAGTGGTTCTTGCTCCGTCCCGACAAAAAGGTCAGCCTCATTGTTCTTGATGTGCGGGGTAAAGGACCCTACACCTATCGACTGGGTGCCGGTCCACTGGATGCTGAAGGGTTCGGTAATCGAGGAGTCGAACACGAGGGGGAGTCGTTCCTTGACGTCGGCACTGTCACCAGCCCGAAACCGTTCAATGAGGGCGATGTGGTCAATGTGTCTGTGTCAGGTGTCCGCTCAAGAAAGCGGGGCGACAAGACCATCTACGATGTTACTGCTTCCAAGGTGGCCGGTGAGAGTGACGATTCTCCAGCATCGTTGGAAACTCTGTCTCTATTGACCAAGTCACACCCTGTTATCCCTGTTCAGTTCTCAGTTGATGTTGAGAGTGACCGCCTCATTCTTTCGTTCCCTGAAGTGGACACGGTCATCTACAAGATGGAAACTAACCGACATGGGACATGGGCGCATTCACCGAAGTCAACGCTTGGTGAACTGCAGGGTAGTGAGTATTCGTTGCTACTGGCTGAGAGCCTGCGTCCGCTGTGGTCACCTGCTGCATCGTTGATGTTGAAGGGCGTCAAGGTCGCTATCGAAAGTGAGGCTCGCAGCATGAGTGACCCGAAGCACCGTGAAGAGTCCGAGAAGGAATCTGCAGGCGTCATTGATGCGGATGATGATGCAGCCATCATCAAACCGAAGCGCTTGGAGGTCATGACGAAGACGTTGCTTCGTATCGCTGACCTCGTAGACCGAGTTGAGAAGGAAAAGATGACCGGCGGTCCCGGTGCACGTGGTATGGGAATCGACGTTGCTTCGGGTATCGAATCACCGCGTGGTCCTACAAGCCTGATGTCTGAAGAGTCGCTTCCTGATTGGGATATGATTGACCGACCTACAGAGGACCCCGAGGAAGAATACCCGGCAGCGCGTAACAAGAGGCTCAAGGAAAAAACTGGAGCGCAGTCTACTTCTTATGAGGCAGAATCGGAAAATGATTGATGCCGCTTTATTTATGTAGGTGAGCACAGCAAGTGGTGAACAGTGTGTTACTCCGAAGCCGACAGCCGGACAGCCTCTCCCTCCTCAAAGGGAGCAACGACCTCGTGGTCGCAGGCTATGCCAGTGTCGAGTTGGTGGACAAACAGGGGGATTTGATTACTCGTTCGGCCTTGAAAGACGCTTTCAAGAAGTTCATGGCCGACCCAAAATATCGAAATGTGCAACTCGCGCACTCGAACATTCAGGTAGGGGAAGTCGTTCCGCAATACACAGACAGTGAAGGGAGGTTTTGGAAGAGCGAAGTTGATGACGCCGGAATGTTCGTCGTAGTTCAACTCAGAAATGACATCGAAAAGGCACGAGAAGTGGCAGCCGAAGTCAGGAAGGGTAACTTAGCGGGATTCAGCATCGGAGGACAAGCATTCAAGCGAGTTCGAAAACACGATAGCAGCCACGGCAACTACCAAGAAATCAGCAAACTCGAACTTCACGAAATCACAATCTGCGAAAAAGGAATCAACCCCGAAGCAACATTCAAAATTCTGAAAGAAGACAAACAGGAGATGAAAAAAATGACTGACGACGTTATGGAACAAATGAACACAGTGCTCGAGCGCCTTGAAGGTCGCCTCGACTCGATGGAAAAGGGAATGCCCCCTCAATTCGAGAAGAAGAATAAGAAAGAGGAAGAGGACATGCCCGAGAAAAAGAAGGACATGCCCGAGAAGGCCTACAAGGCCGATGACGAAGAGGAGAAGAAGGACGAGAAGAAGAAGTCCGAGTTCTCCGATGTCATCACCGCCGAATACCTCGACTGGATGGAGCACACCCTCAAGTCCGCTGGTGTGGACACTGACGGTGCTCGCGCCCACTTCGATGGTATCGCTAAGGCGAACCTCGGCTCCACGCCTGAGGAACTCTCTGACTACGATACTCGCTTCGCTGCTCAGGTCAAGGGACGCGCCCAAGAAGGCGGCTCCCCATCCACCAACGCTCTTTCCCGCGCTGGTCTTTCCAGCGGTGGCAAAGTCAGCAAGTCTGACTTCGTCACCAGCGTCGACTCTGTCTCTGTGGAGCACGCTTACGAAGTCTTCAAGGCCGCCAAGCAGGAAGAAGAACTGCGCAAGGCCATGGAGAACAACTTCGAGTCGCGCTACACCAACGAGCGCACTGAAGAGATTACCAAGGCTCAGGCTCAAGCGTTTGACGCTCGCGGCCCTCTTGACAAGGTCATGAAGGCCCTCGGTGACCTCAATGAGCGCATCGACAACATCGGTTCCGTGGAATCCACGACCATCGCAAAGTCTGCTTCCCCCGCAGTTGAGGTGCCTTCTACGGCTGACCTCGCCAACATGTCGTGGGAAGAGGTTCACCAACTCGCCGGAGGTCTGTTCCGCGACGAGTGAGCCTCGAGCAGACGCAAATTGAAAATTAAGGAGATGAAAAAATGGCACGAAACTACGTTCGCACAGTTACTGACATGGAGCGCTACTACTATGGCGCAGGCAATGCAATGGGCTACTCATACACTGGCTCAGAACTTTTGAAGGCTGACAGCCCAATGCTGTCCACGACGGCTGGGACCTACCAAGCCATCTACGGACGCAAGGTGTGGAGTCAACTCAACCAAGAGTTCAACGCCTTCTCGATTCTTCCAAAGCGCCCATGGGAGCGCAGCGGATGGCGAGTCATCACGGATAAGCCAAACGCAGGTGTTATCCACGGTGGAATTGCAGAAAACGGCACGCTGCCTGAAACTGTCAAGCCAACCTTCCAGCACGTTGCTGCAAAGCCCAAGACCATCGCGCACACCTTTGACGTGAGCGAAGTCTCGGTCTTCTTGTCCGACAAGGACGACGGCCTCGGTGACATGCGCTCAGTCCTCAAGGAGGAAATGGGCAAGCACCACGCTGAGATGGTCAACAAGATGCTCCTCACGGACTCTGAGACGGTCGCAGGCAACAACTTCGAGTCTCTCGACCGCATCACCGGCAACGACGGTGGCGCCTCCGGTGGCCTCACCTCCATGGAAACCGGTGCCTCTGCAGGAACCGACCACTGTGGTGCATCAGACCTCGACATCTACAGCATCGACCGTGACGCCAACTCATGGTCCAACGCTGTGGTCAACTGCGGTTCTGACCGTGCAGCGGGCAACCAGCGTGTCATGTCCCTCGACCAACTGGACGACGTGTTCCAGCGCATGTGGGAACTTGGTGGCAACCCCAAGGTCATCCTGACGGGTTACGACACCTTGATGCGACTCCAGCAACTCTTGCAGGCGCAGCAGCGCTTCATGGAAGAGAAGCGGGTTACCCCCACCTACAACGGTGTCAAGGGTGTCCCCGGCATCGAAGCCGGGTTCATCGTCGCCACCTACAACGGTGTGCCCATCATTCCCTCCAAGGACGTCGTGAAGGACGGCATCAGCCGCATGTATTTCCTTGACACGGATTACCTCTACTTCTCCACGGCTATCCCGACTCAATACTTCGAGTCCGGTATCGAGACCGGCGACCCCTTCGCCATCAACCGTCTCGGTCAGGAAGGTCTCTTCAGGACCATGGGCGAAGTCTGGACCACCTTCTTCCGCGCACAAGGGAGCATTCGTGACCTCAAGTGATGGAGACAAAAAAGAACATAGGAGATGATTAAGAATGGCAGTTACATTTACACGAACGACTGGAGCAGGCGGCATTATGGCCGTTGACTTTGAATTGGACCTTTACGCGGGGGCTCTCGTGGACGGAACTCGATGGCTCGATGGTGCGGCTGGCGCAAGCGGCGCATACCCCGGTTCCATCACCGGTTTCCAAGCCACCAATGATGATACGACCAACACGGCAGGCCGTGGGCTCAAACTCATCATGGGTGTCATGACTCTCGTGCAGAACTCCAACGTCTTCACCGTCGGTGGAGATGCGGACACGATTCACGGAATGGTCGTTGGCGGCTCTGGTGTCGCTGGAAAGTCCCTCACCTGCACCACTGACTTCAGTGGCGCTGGAAGCGCAACCGCAACCATGCTCGCAGAAGGAACGCTCGACAACCGCACGCTGTTCATGGCCATTGTGTCCTGAGGTGAGCATTCGTGCCCACTGTGACCTACATTGGACGCTCGCACGTTCGTCGTGCGACGGACCCTACCATGCGCGACTGGGAGCAAAACAGACCAGTCGACGTCACCTCGGCTTGGCTCGACCACTACGGTGCGCGACTTGGTCCTGAGAACTTCCGCATCGAGGGCTGGACCCTAACCGAAGCAGAAGAGCGAACTGTGGACCAAGGCAGCGACGGCATCCCCGACAAGGGTTGGAACAAGAAGGACATTGCCACTTGGCTTGCCTCCTACAACCTCAAGCCGTCAGGCTATGCCACCAAAACTCAACTCCTCGATATCGTCGCTACTGTTATGAGTCCCGACGGTGTCGAAGAAACAGCAGAGATTGCTCAAGACATCGCTGCTGAAGAAGAATCCACAGAGAGTGAGTGAACATGGCAGTGACTATTGACCCCCGACCAACCTACTTTGGCGACCGCATGATTGTGACCGGCTCTTATGAGGCTGGAGACACCAGCATCGTTCTTGGCGACATCCTCGCGAGCGTTGACGCATTCATCCTGAACCCGTCTTCAGCCGTCGGCCAAGTGGTTGACACGACGCCCGCTGACGACGGTGGCACTCCCGGCACCCTGAATCTCTTGGACGTCGCGACCGTCGATGGCACGACTGTGACCATCGCTGGGGCTGCGTCAGGAACCACTGTTGCTGGCACTTTCCTCGCTATCGGTCGCCGCTCCTGAAGGCGGTGATTGAATGGCAAAGTCCGTGACCATCCTTGGCCCTTACCCGCCAAAGGACTTCGCAGATAGCACAGCGAGAACCGCTATTGCCACAGAAATTAGCACCGCTATCGGTAGCAATACTTGTGTGTCGGCTGACCCACACGTTGTGTTGGGAAATGTCTACATCATCGTGACCACCAGTTGAGTGTGAGGGAGATGAATGGGCTTCGACTTGTCTGCAATTGACTTCGATGACATCAGTCGTTTTCAAAAGCAAGGTGTTCGCTCGGACATCACCATTGACCAATCCGCCTTTGTGGACCCTGAGAACCCTCTCAAGGGAGTCGTCAAAGAACAACGTAACCGCAATAGAGATGCTTCTGACGTCTTGAACATCGGGTCAGGCACTCGCTGTCAGCACTGTGGTATGTTGCATTTTCTATGGCGTGAGAACTGCGGCTCCTGCGGCAAGCCCATGGAGTATAATCTCGCCAGTCGAAGTGAGGAGGCTCGAGAGTAATGCCGATGGTGTTCAACCCCGGTGAGAGTGAGACTCGACCGCTCGACCCCAGCGCTACAGTCTACACGACGCCGCAGAAGGTCGCTGATTACCTCGGTATCGGACCTCAAGAGCCAGTGGCTGCGTCTGCTGACTCTGTGAGCGACGGTGTGTTCATCACTGGTGAAGACTACCGCCGTTGCGGCACTGAGGTTGGCGATACTATCCTCATCTACAGCGATGCCAATCCTCTCGGCGTTGAAAAGGAGATTACAGCCATCACCAACGGCGGTGCCAGTGGCGTTAAGTTGGCTTTCACCGGCTCTTTCACACACGCTGATTTCGAGGCGGCTGACGACACCTACGTTCAGAACCTCGCTTCGTTCACCAACGCCAAGGTTGGTCGGCAGCGTGGCGTTACCAAGGCCATCGTGCAGAACCGTATTCGGGAAGTGCAGGACAAAATTGACAACATCACTCACAATGCTTGGCGGCCCTACCTCGTCAGTGCCGAATACATCAACTTCGACACCTACAAGCCCTATCGACGTCGTTACTACACCGATTACGTTGGGACGACACCACTCTTATTTCGCAACGTGCAGCAGATTCTGCGCCTTGAACTATGGCAGGGTGACGACTATCGTGAGATTTGCGGCGCCGAGGCTCGCATTCAAATTCCGACGGACGTGCGTTCTATCAGTGGCTCCATCGTGTTTTCTCCCGGCAACGGCACTGCTGCTGTTTTGACTGCACAGAAGAACTTTGATGCCACGACCACCACCACCAAGTGGCGCACGGATTTTGATGCCACGACCACAGCACAGAACCTTGCTGACCTCATCAACAAGGAAGATAGAGTGAACAAGGCTGCTGTCGACTTTTCACCTGCCTTCACCCTCGAAGGCTCCACATCGAACGTTGCCATCCACAACGAGTTTTTCGCTTCTGCCAATGCAGACTACGGGACTGGCGTTGTGAAGGTCAGCAGCATGCGACCTGTGAAAGCAGGTGAGACATGCAGCGTTGTGTGCACTGACAGCAGCGTTGCCATTTCACAGACTAAGCGTAACACGGCCACTATAACGGGCACAAGCGGTGATTTTGGTTCAGCCGCCACTGGCGTTGTCACGATTGCTGACACTGAAGGATTCGCAAAAGCAGGCGTGTTCAGTGACAACACCAACGTTATTCGATACACTGGGGTGACTTCTACTACATTCACAGGCTGCGAAGCAGTCGTAGGAAGCGCCCCCAGTGGCGATATCATCCAAGACCTACTGCAAGTTGACCTGCATGGCGGTAGTGCCAGTGGTGACAACGCTCGTCTCAAGGATTGGTGGATGGATTACGAAATGGGCATCATCTACTTCAACAACTCTTATCCATTCTTTGAATGGAATGCCGTCAAGGTGTCCTACATCTATGGAGAGCGCTATCTTGAGAAAGCCATCGAAGAGACTGCTACGAAGATGGTCGTCATCGACCTCCTGATGTCAGATGACCGCACTGTCCTCCTACCCGAAGGCACAAGCAACATTGACATCACCGCTAAGGTGCAACTCCTGCAAGGTGAAATCGACAGGATTTTGCCGCGCTATCAGGAAATGGTGCTCTTTGAGTGATGCTGATGGTCAAGACGGAGGTTGACGAGTTCCTTTTGGAGCACTTAACCGAAGCAATGCTTGACCCCACGAGGCAGGAAGAACTCAAACAGGTCGTTACTCAGACGCCCGAGGCTTTTCGACGTTTGGTCGAGCAACGCGAACTGGCTATGGAGGGTATCACTCGAAACGAGTCAGGTGCATTTGAGCAGCAAGGAAGAGAGCCCGACCCCAGCACTCTTAAGGCAGCATTAGATAGGGTGGACAAGCGGATGCTGGTTGAGTCTCCCGCCCTCGTGACCTACAAGTTGCGACTTAGTGGCGGAAACCTCGTGCCGGACGCTGCTGCATACAAGCGGGAGGTGGAGTGATGGTCGCAACATTTGCTGAAGGACTGGACTCCGTCATCGCGGCGCTTGGCGACTGGAATCGCGCTAACACGAGCAACATCAAGCCCATCATTGCTGACATCGCTACGCTCAGCCCTGAGCGAGGTAAGCGTATCGACATGAAGAAATCGGACTACATCATGTGCTACGAGACTGCGCATAACGAAGAAGCACCCGAAATCCTCTACGACTTCGTGACAACGCGCATCAACATCACGGTTGACGTGCGCACAACGAAGTCACGTAAGCACCTACAGGCGATGGAAAACGAGGTGCGTCGCCTCATTCATCTCAAGCGAAAGGGGGATGGTGTCGCTTTCGACCGCCTCGTGTTCAAGACCCGAACCGACCTTTCTGATAGAACCAAGAATTTGTTCCGCATGACCTTTCAAATCGAGGTTGTTATATTCGCGGAACTCGTGCCATAAGGTGAGCGAACATGCCGTCGACAGTCTACAAGGGAGATTTGACCGAGATTTCGTTCGGTCACGAGACAGGATTGGAACTTCCTCACCATTACGATGCGTCCAATTCGTTCACTTTCACGCATCAGTCCACTGATGCCGCTGCGGGCACGAGCACCATTCGTCTTGCGGGTGGTGCGGCCAACACGCCTGTTGAATCAGGAGTGCTCCAACTGCCTCGGGGTATGCTCGTCGGCGTCAAACTCAGCATCATCGGTGGGACGAATTTCACCTTGGATGACGCTACCTCGACCGGTAAGGTGTTCACCGTTGTTGAACATCAACCAACTGCTACTGAGACTGATTTCGTCGTGACGCCTGCGCTCAAGGAGGCTACTTCTACGACCAGTGGCACCAATGATGCACTCCACTTCCACTCTTTCACGTTGCCTTCCGTTGATGTTGGAATGGGTTACCACGATACCGCTGGCACGTCAAGTGAGTCAGTCTTGACCGACCAATTCCTCGGGCTTGCTGCTACGGTGACGCTGCCTGAGACGAAAGTCGACCTCAAGCGTTACCATGTCGTCGGCCTCGGTCGTGACGTGGCCGTGCAAGTGCCGGGGCGCCTCATCAACGAAGGCGGCTCCTTCGAAGTCAACATGCACAACCCTCGGTGGCTCTACTACTGCCTCGGTATGGAGGCGGTGGATGTTGGCGCGACCTACGACAGCCTGCTTAACACGGACAACGATTTCAAACTGACCGCTGCTACGAAAGTCGGAGCAACGACCATCACCTACGACGGAAGCAACGCGCCCCCAAACTGGGGTAGCGCTGGTGCAGACCCTGTTGTCGCTGGTGACTATGTCATCATCAAGAACACCATCAACGGCGGTAGTGCTGATGCGAGCGCTGTCGCTGATGTCATCACCTACAACGAAGCGGACGACGCTAACACCTTCGGCGTTGTCGCCAGCCCTGAGACGACCTACTTCGACAAGACTGAAACCAGTGAGATTCGTCGCATTGTTGCCATCACCGCTGCCCGCATCTTCCTTGATGACGCATTGTGCTTCCCGCACTCGGACAACACCGACATCAAGTTCGCTCGCTTTGCGAGTGACAACGCCACCGGTAGCCCTAACCGTGAGTCGACGGGCAACATTCAGAACCCGGTCAAGCGCCTGCTTTACTCTCGTAGCACCGTGCCTTCTTTCGCCATGGAAGTCAGCATCCGCCGCCGAGATAGCGATGGTTCAGCCGATGACGTCACCGACGGTGGTGTGACCGATACCAAGCAACTTACCCGTGTGTTCCGTGGCTGCAAGGTCAAGGATTTCTCACTCACGGCTGACACGGATGCTGCGCTGCGTCTGAACGTCAACTTCGACTCGGCCCTATGCTACACTGACACAGGTCGCCTTGAGACGAGTAAGGGTGACCGCTACAACCCTCACCGCATGTTCGAAGACACGGCGAACACTGATGCCAAGCGCAAGGAAGCAGGCATCGCCAAGGGCTCGCAGAAGCCCTACATGTTCTACAACGGCACCATTGACCTCGCTGGTGTTCGCGTCGGACAGGTCGTGTCGTTCAACCTCAACGGTAGCACGGGTGTGCAGCAATTCTACACCATCAACGGCGCACCCATCGCTGACAGCGCTACGGACCAAGTTCCTCACGCTGGCTCTCGTAACGCCTCCATCGCCGTTGAGGGCAAGACGGAATACATGATGGACATGGAAATCATCGTCGACGACCCTGTGTTCTACCACCACATGCGCCGTGCTGTGGACTTCAGCGCAACGACTGCCAACATGATTCGTCTTTCATTCACCAAGCAGGGCAGCGGTGCTACTCGTGAGCGCATCGACATCTTGCTTGACGACTACGTCATCACCGAGGCGCCGCTCCCCATCCCTGAGGATAAAGGACCAATTCGCGCTGCTCTCAAGGTGATGCCAAAAGCCATGCGTGTCATTTCCACCGACACGTTGTTCCATTGTTGAGGTGACCAAGAATGCCAACGCCAGCCGAATCTGTCTATCACTACCGCCGTAAAAGTAGGGAAGCGTATGCTGTTTGGTTCGGTAAGCAACTTGGTCTAACCAGTGAAGAATCCCGCTCAGCAGCCACGGTTGGCGTGCGAAAGAGTATCGAAGCAGAACTGCGTCGCATCTCAGTAGCCAAGGTGGATGCCGCCGCCGAAGAATCTCACGAAGAGGAAGAGGCAGTTGTCTCCGAAGAAACTGAGCGGGTTGAAGACATCCCCAACAGCGAGGACTTCCCTGCCGACCTCTCTTACGATGCCATGACGCTTGCCGAACTCCGTGAGGAGTGCGTCGCTCGAGGCTTGCCAGTCTCAGGCACCAAGGCCCAACTGGCCCTCCGTCTCAAGCGAGACGACGAGGGCATTACCGAGTCCACACCGACGCCGGAAGCCCCCGCTGATGAAGCGGCTGCCGAGGAAGAGGTGGACGCCCCCGCTGATGAAGCGGCTGCGACCGAGGTGGAGATGAATGCCGAAATTACCGAACAAGAGCCAACTACTGAGACAGACGAATGAGACAAAGCACGAGATTCCCGTGGACCCCGGTGACCCTGAAGTGGTCATGGAAGTGTGGGTTAGGGACATCTCCTTCTTTGACGTTCAACGCGCTGCTCAGGAAATGCTAACGCTCGGTAAAGATGGCGAGATGTCTCTCGACCTCGAATCCTACTGGAAGCACGCCTTTACCCACTGGCTCGTGCGCACCAACCCCGAACTCACTGTTGACGAACTTCTGAACCTGAAGGGCGACATTGGGCAGCGTATCGCTGCTGTGCTTCCAAGTCCCGAGAAGGTCGGGCAGATGCTTCAGGGGGATTTTACGAGCGGCGACGTTCAGTGATTGAGGGTTTCCTCAGTCGCAAGACCGTCGCCAGTCCCGAAGACGTAGTGATGCAGATGGAACTGTGGGGTTACATCGTGGCCAAACACTACGCTATCTCGTTAAAGGAAGTGCATGAGATGAGTCCCGCTACTTTTGAGCAATCACTTGTTTGGGCGCTCGTAGGTCGCAATCAAGAGGAAAAGGAAATGAGGCGGCAGCGACAAGAGGCAAAAAGCGGAGGTCAGGAGACTGTGTCTCTCGACTATGCTTGGCTCGATACGGAGGACTTCTGATGGTAGCACTGGCTGGATTAACGGTCGCTCTAAGCGGCTTGACCACGTCCGCTGGGAGTCTTAGCGGTGTTCTCAGCAGTATCGGTAGCACAGTCGCATCAGCGGGAACAGCCATTATGAATGCCATCGGTGGTGCAATCGACTTCGTCAAAGAGAAGTTTCAGGGCATCAAGGACTTTTGGACCGAGAACGTCACGCCTATTTGGGAAGAGTTCGCTGCATTCGCCACACCTATCATTCAGACCATTGGTGACTTTTTCAACACGACATTCGGGACGGCTTTTGATTTACTGAAAGCATCATGGGAAGCCACCGTGGGTGTCATTCAGGCTGCGTGGAACACATTCGTGCAACCTCTCGTCGACCTCTTCACCGGAGCCTTCACAGGCGGTATGGCGCTTCTGCAGGGCGATTTTGCTGGCGCAATGGAAGCGGCGGCTGGCATTTGGGATGCTGTCTTGATGCCTCTTGTCCAACCCTTCGTTGACTTGTTCAAAGCAGGTATGTCTCTCGTCAAGGGTGACTGGGACGGCGTCATGACTGGTCTCAAGGCCGTGTGGGATGGGACCATTGGGCCGCTTGTTAGCGCCTTCCTCGACCCTTTCTTGAACGCCCTGACCAGCATTCGTGAACGTTGGAGCACAATGGTCGAAAGCATGCGTGAACGGTTCGGTTTTATCGACGCCATCTTCACCAAATTGGAGGAGTTCAAGGCCAAGTTCGACTTCATTCGCGACAACTGGTCACTTATGGTCGAAGTCATGCGTCAACGTTTCAACGATTTCATTCAACCGCTCAAAGAGAGGCTGGCAGGGCCGGTCGATGCATTGAGTGAGAAATTGACGCTTATCAAAAGTCGCTTTGGTGAACTCAAAACAAAAGCGACTGATTTCAGGGACACCGTTGTCGTGGCTTTTCAGGACTTCATGCAACCGAAATTGGACACCTTTACCGAAGTCATGGGTAGGCTCAAGGATGGGCTGGCCTCGGTGAAGGACTTTGGCGGTAACGTTGCATCGGGGGTTAGAGAGAGGCTACCTGAGTTTTCTGCTGGGGGTATCGCCAGTGGACCGTCGAGTGGTTACCCCGCTGTGTTGCACGGCACGGAAGCGGTTGTGCCCTTGGCCGGAGGTCGTTCTATCCCTGTTGAGATGAAGGGCGGCGGAAGCGGCTCTCAGACGTTCAACATCACCATCAACCCAAGCGGCATCACCGACCGCACTGACAAGCGCGAGATGGCCCGTCAGATGGGCAACATGATTCAGCAAGAAGTCTCTCGTGCACTTGGCGGCACCACCATGCGAGGGAGGTTCTGAGTATGGCTGACGGTTACGGCACGCCCATCCGCCTCATCTTCGACAAGCCTGAGAACATGAGATTCGCTGGTTATGAGAACGGTATGGAACTCAACGCCCTGTCCATTGCTCTCAGCGTCGAGCGCAAAGTGGGTGGTATGCCTGCGCCTTTGATGGGTGGTAGGCGCTTTGGCGTTGACCTCAACCGCGTCAACTCCACCATCATCATCGAGGGTATTTTCGTTGATGATGACCTCAACCGCCGCACGCAGAACGCCCGAGGCGCGAGCGGTCAAATTGACTTCGGTCTGCGAAGAAAGGATGCAGACAGTGTGGGTGACGTCCCCGCTATCGACACAAGCAAGTTCGGTCGATTGGCAGGAGGTGCCGCAAAACTTGTGCTTACTGAGAAGGATGGGACTGAGCATACAGTGACCTTTGTGGAAAGTGCGGGTTCTGTCGGGCATGTCGGCGGAGGAACAGTGCGTGTGCAGAATACCACCAGTTCTACTTTCATCACAGCCGCTCAACTGGCCTCGGCAGTCGCTACAGCCATCGCCACATTTAGCGCCTTCACGACGACTGTGTCCGGCTCAGTTCTCAATCCGAGTGAGGGAAACTCCTTGCTAAGCATCACTCAGAATGCTACTGGTCCGATGGACAGGTCGAACAGCATTCGCTTCAGAAACTCCACGTTCTACGTCCCCTATCACGAGAACTTCAGTGGGGGCAGCAACGCAGTAACGAGGTCAAAGTCTGCTGGTGACAAGGTGCAGGACCTCTACGGTATCTTGCACAACACGCAGCGGGCAGGAGCATCTGCTCTTGGAGGCATCGCTGTTGCTGCTGGTGTTGCCTTTGCTACTGGGGGCCTCGGGCTTGTAGCCGGACTGGCTATCGGAGGAACGTCGGCAGCACAGGGATTGCTTGCTGTGGACGGTGACTACCCTATCGGTCTTCAGATTCCATACAACTCGATGGTTACGGCACCGGATGGCAAAGAATACACTGCTCGTAACTTCCTTGTTCCAACTGGAAACCTGAAGAAGGTTGATGAGAAAATGTCGCAAGGCAACACCAATTCGGCTGGAGTAGAGTTTTCAAAAGGTGACAACATGACTGGCATTCAAGGTGCTATTCAGAAGTTTGACGTCGGCTACAGCGCAGGTGAGCAGGTCTACACCTACCAGATGGTCTTCGCGCCCATCGACGTTATCGCATGAGGTGAAACAATGCCAATCATGCTTCAGTCCAATCACGCCCTCTTCTTTGATGGCGTGAGTGATGGAGTCATCATTCCTCAAGGTGCCTTCAGTGGACTGGGTCGGGACAGTGCTGACGGGGACCGTAGCGCTTCCGACATCATCAGTGAGTCTTCTCAAGGTGCGCGTGTGGGGAGCATCATTTCCGATGCTATCGGTGGAGAACTTGCGATTGAGGCATGGGTTACGCCCGATTGCGGTGGCGTGGTGCTGACAAAGAGTGGGCAGTTTCATCTAAGCATCGGTAACGTCGATACACCCGGACCTGCTGTGTTCGAGGTCAACGTCATCACCGACACGGGTGTGCGTAAAATCATCTTGAGGACGGCTACTCCGGTGAGCACAGGCTTTGACGGGACAGTCTATCCTTCAACTACGTTCGGTGGTTTTGAGGACTCTTACAATCGCTTCGACGGCGCCAAAGACGATGCTACCAACCTGAATCTCAACCAGCGTCCACTCATTCACATCGTCGCCGCAGTCAGTCAGGGTTACGCTTCTCTCTACATTAACGGAGAACTGATGGTCGAGGAGGCTCTACCCAGCGACTTCGTCTTGCCTGAATCAGATGACCACGTCTACATCGGAGGTAGGGGCGGTGAGTTTCGTGGTGTTGTTGAGAGCGTGCACATCACCGGCGTTCTCACAGATGAGATGAAAACCCGCAGCGCTCCTTTGGTTGGCAACAGCACGCTGGCCTTGTTTCGCTTTGAGGAGCCAGTGGCCCCGATTGAGGGCACCTATGACATTTCATCTATCGCTGATTCGAGTGGGCTGTCTACCATTACCGTCAGTGCAAATGATGCGAAAACGTTGGCTACGGAGTTGACTGGCAATTCAGTGACATCTGGAACTGTCGATTTCACGAAGTCGCCTTACTCGTCCGGGGACTACTCAGTGGTCGACTACCTCACATCACCGGGCACACGTCGCGCTCACGCCGTCCCGCACGTTCCATACAACCTTCTCATCAACCCCGGTGCCATCAATCGAGCGACGCAGAAACCCAATCAGTCTCCGCCTGAGCGTGTTCGGCTACACAACATCAACACTGACACCGGTGCTCTTCTTGTTAGCAGTATTCACCTTGATTTCGCAAACAGCACACACGACAGTAGGGACGATGCTTCCCTGCATGATGGTCTACGAGGTGTGTTGCACAGTCGTAGTGCGGTTACAGGTGACGATTACTTTGTAGTCATCGCTGCAGACCTGCTCCTCGATAACGGCACGGCGCGTCCCTATCAACCGCCACATCTTGCATCTCAACTGATTGACCGCACTGGTCAAATGGTGCTTGATGAGAGTGACTTTGAGCAACACGCACTCGTGTTCTCAAGTCGCATGGCTACGACGACCAGTGACAGCAACAACCCCTTCGCTGTCGCTTGGCCCAACACCCTCGATGAGTCATTTCAGATTGGGCACTCAGGACGTCACATCTTCAACCATGTCTCAGGTCACCAATACCTTCGCAACATGCCGCGAGCCAACGAGGAAATCCTCGACCAACAGGTAGGTAACGCTGACATTTTGGAACTCGTCTTTGACGAAAGTGCAAAGGGCATTGACCGGCAGTTCCCCATCAACAGTGAAGTCGATTACTACCGCGACATCGCTCAATCGCGCATCGTCGACGTAACATCAAGCAGCGTCGCTTACGAAGCAGTGGACAACGGTCTTACTGCTGCCAACAGGAAACTGATTGCGATTGGTGGCGCAGGGACCAACGTTGAGTTTGACCCGTTCCCATTCATGCTCAAGGGCCCTGTCCCCCAGCAGGTCAGTGATGTAGATGCCAACATGCGCAATCACCACCTTCGACCTTCGGCAACCAGCCGTATCGCAATTCTTGAAGTGGACCTTTCGTCGTATGGCCTCGCCTCTTTCGTCGAGATTCACTACAACGCCATCGACTTCACTGGGGTAAGTATGAGCAAAACTGCACCGATGCTGATGGTTGAGAAGACCGTTCCAGCATCGAATCATCTGCTGACTGGGAGCACCTATGTCATTGATGCCATTGAGGCCTCACTCAGTAGCGGTAAAACGTTGCACGCGCCGGGTGGCATTATCGAAGTGACAGACGCCTTTGAGGGAAACTACGCTCAAGCGGTCTTCACTCATTCTCTCATTGGGGACAACAGCGAGGGGTTCGAGAGTGATGACGAACTCGATGAGCGCTACACGCCTCAGAATTATGCGACAGTGCGTAGTGAACCGCGACGACCGCCGCAAAACATCACAGCCTCTCATACCACGAAAAGCGGACACGATTCCGTCTTCCACCGCGTTATCATCGAGGCTGCACCACCGGGAGCATACGCAAGCCCGCGTAGGAGTCCCGCTACCGACCTAACCTCACCGAGCAACGGTCAGTTTGACACAGGCATCGCTGCCTCCTCGGGCCCAGTGCACGAAGTCTTTGACATCGTTGACAACCACGCTATCCTACAGCCGACATCTGCTCAGCGTATCTTTGTTCAGCCTTCCGACCGCTCTCGCAGCGCTCAGTTGAGGCATGTCAAGACGGAGGCGAGTGACGGCAAGGATAGCCACTACGTGACCGTGATGTATCTGATGACCCGCGCTCTACTTCGTAGTATCACCGAGGAGGAAAGTGACGGCGGCTCTCGTTTCACCAAGGTTCACTGCGTAGGTATCAACTCCGCTGCTATTACTCGAGACATTGACGAAATCGGCTCAGGCAGCCCTGACTCTCACGTTGTGAAGGAGATTGACCCCAACGCACCAGTCGTCTCAGTTACTCTGGGTGGCATCGGTCAAGGCGCCTACGACACAAACCCGTCGTTTGACCCCAGCACGCTTTCGAGGTTGCCCTACAATACTCGACGCGGCTTCTCTTGTTTTGCTACAGCCGTTCGTGTTGACCGTGACACAACAGCGGCTGACCGTATTCAGTTCATTGAGGTGCGCGCGCTCAACAACAACACTGATGACTTGAAGACGTGGGGCACCTACCCCTTCCCAAAGAAAGGTAGGTTGTTCCTCAAGACAGGCGCAAGCGCTGAATACACCAGCAAGACAGGTGTCGCGTTCATCTTTACGGATTCAAGCGTCGGCACAGGTCGCTTTGTGTTGCCTGATGGTTCTGAGGTCGGCAATTTCTACGAATGGGTAGACGCCACTGGCCTCGCAGCGCAGGCTGGGGCAGTCGCGAGCGGCAACGCTGACACATTTTCCCTTGGTGAAATCATTCTCGGTGACGGTGATTTCTACATGGAAAACGCAGCATCGGATGGCACCACTGTGAACGACCGTATGTTCCAATCCATGGACACTGTCACTCATGATTACCAACTTGGCACGCAATTCGCCAGCACTCGCGCTCTTGTAGAAATCCCACTCTTCAATGCGCAGTTCTTTGAGAGCGTCACTGAGAGCATTTTCCCCGGTCCTGACAACTCGCTGAAATTGCACCTTGACCCTACTATGACGGCTCACACTTGGAATCCGTCACCAGTTGGCCGCCGTTACCCCGAAACAATGCCTGCTGACCGCAGTGCTCATGCAGCCTATGCATACGCACTGTCTCAAAATGAACATACCCGTAGTGCTGCTATTCAGCATAAAGCGGAACTTGTGAGTGGGAAATATCGCTTGTATGTCAGTAACCCTACAATTTTCCCCGCTGCTGACATCAACTTCGGTGGTGGGAGCGAGCCTGATTACCACTACGTTGAAAGAGTTCAGCGCTATCAACGGGCCTTTCTCCCAACGGGAGATTGGGTCATCTATCAGAATGACCCCAATACTGACGGTTACATTGAGTTTGAAGACGAGAGTTGGGCGTTTTCAGATGGTTTCATTCGGGCTCATGAGACTGGGATGTTGCTCTTGGTCGGTGCGGGCTACAGTTCAGAAGCATTGGTGCCCTTAGAGGGTAGCCCCCTGATGCCCTCTTCGGCCATTGAGAGGCGAGGTGAATATTACCATGACGCAGCGAACGTGAAAACACAGGGTGGTAACGTCGATTACGGATTGCGGCAATACGTCAGCGCTGTTGAGTTCAAGGCAGGGCCGACCACAAACCCTCACGCCCCTCGCATCAAAACAGGACGTGCGCGGGGCAGTGTTCTCGGCGTTACACCCATCATGAACTCCTCAACCTTCACCGGTCTTGTGGTCATCTCTCTGTCTGAAGAAGATGCTGCGTTGTTCCCTAACGTTGAGACGAACGTAGACGGCGTCGGCAACATCGTCTACGAAAGTGGCGACTACCACTTTCAGGTCAGCACATCTTCACCTGATGGGACAACGAGGCGCTTCATCTACAGGGGCGATGCTGCTGCAACCTTCAGCGCCCTAAGTGGCTCTCCGACAAGTCCTGACCAATTTCGCAACTCCATTCTTGCCGAGGATATCTTCAACAAGGGAGGGGCCTTGCCAAATTACCTTGACCGCACTCAGTCCGAGTTCATCATTGACCAAGAAGTTCTACTTGAACGCCGTGGCTTTGACCTCGGGTTCGACGTTTTACCGGATAGCCCATCACTCGAGAGCACGTTGAACATTGTGAATAGTTACCGTCCACCTACGGCACGTCACCCTTGGACCATCAAGTCGTCACCAACACCAAACAGTAGTGCCATCACAGTCACCAACGCTACGCATAATGGTCTACTGCAAGCCAGTGTCACCGGATTAAACGTGCAAAATGCTGACTCACTCTACTGTGAAGTCACAACTACGAGCACCGGGGTAATTCGACATGTTCTCTATCTCGGGAACGTAACTGGTATTGCAGAAGGTCAAGCGCAATCAACACCGTCAACTGACACCGTCATCAACCTCGATGCGAGTATGTCAGCATCCGCCTTGTCACAGATGCAAACGGCTGCTGGCGATGCTACAGCGACGCTGTTTCTACGAGTTGGGATTAACAGCATCATGAAGAACGATGATGAGGCTATCCTCAATCGTTCGTGGTTGTTCCCCTATGCCCCCGGAGGGCTACGTCACGGGGACACGGTGTGGGCCAACATGACCTACAACAACCCTCACGCCGTCGAAGGGTTGTTTGCCAAAAGTCGAGGAGTCTACAACGAGGCGTTAGTATGGAGTGGTTTCAACGGCGGGTTGGGTGCACTCGCAACTGAGGCTCGTGACAGTATTCCGCTTGAGAACTTCTTAATTGGAGATACTTGCCGGGAGACTGCTGAGAACTACGTTCAACACATCAACAAAACAGTCGAGTTGAACTATCGTGAACTTGGCCTCACCAGTGGTTTCCCCGTAGTCGCTTATCTTGACCCTATGTTGAGCGACGACGGCCACTCCCGTGTTTTGCTCTATGACGTGGCGCACGACCGTGAGTTCATCGCTTTCCAAGACTTGCACATGCAAGTTCAGTCAAGTCCAAAAGTCGCTGAAATCGGCTTCCAACGCCATACGTCGGCCAACAACGTCACGAACTCGACAAGTCAAATTGACCTTGCTGAGTATTCTGCTAAATACAACGGCGGCTCTCAACACGGCTACACCACTCAGATTGATACACTCGCGGGCTACCCGAGTCAGAACAAATACCTACGCAACAGGGTTCGTTCACGATTCATGGAGAGCGCCTACGCCCATGACCTCGCCAACCACTTCGCTGCGAGCATTATGAAGCAACCTGTTACCGGTAAGGTCACCTCCTTAGTGCAATTTTACGGGACAGGTGGTAATGGGTCGGGCTACAGTGGTGCTACTGGTGCAGCCACTACAACCCCCGGTAACGGTAGTGGGTTGACAGTCAACACCACGGTCAGCGGCGGAGGCATCACTGCAGCAGTCATCAATGCTGCTGGCACAGGTTACGCTCACAATGACATCATCACGGTCAGCGGAGGAACAGGTGGGCGTTTCCGCGTGCGCATCTCGCCCAGTTCAGTGTCAAGTCACTTAACGTCAATCGAGCGAATTAACCAGTTCGGAAAGGCACATGGTCACATCGTTCACACGGGCTATTACACTGGTGCTGCCTTTGATGAGCGAGCGATTGGAGACAGCATCCTACCCCGGACTAAAGATGCGGTTGCTATCCCCTATTGGGCTGATTCTCTTCACACCTTCACTCGAAAAATTCGCTCCAGTCTCGACCGATTTATTGTGGCTTTAACGCTCCATCGGGAAGAAAGTGTGCGCACTACAGTGCGCGACCCTTCAACGCTGTTCGACACGCCTGATGGGACTCGTGTTGTTCCGGCATTCCTTGCCCTACGAGGCATTCGTTCAGGTGCCCTTGATTTGAGCAGCCACAGCGAGCAGCGTCTACAGCATCTGAAGCACTGGACAAGCATGGATTTCACTCGCAGGCTGACCATTGATTGTGGTGAAATAGCCACGCGAGATGGCGTTACTGACATCGAGGCCGCCGCGCGTGAAGTTGTTCGAATCATCAATCAAGCGGGCGCAGATAACGCTCGCGCAAACACCACCGGCGGTGAAACTGGCTCGGCGTTCGACCCAGCAGTATGGTGGGACTCAGACAAAGCATTCGCCTCTAAGGACCAAGGTAGCCACATGGGTTACTTCCGAGCCCATCTTGGGCGTGTTGTGCAGGACATCAAGGGACGGGAAGGATTCTCAGTCGTCATTCATAGCACTGTGCCGGGCGCAACTGGTCGTAACTTCGCAGTGTGGCTTGACAACGCAAGAGGGCAATCTCCCTATCAGCCTGAGTTCCTCATCGGTCATGGCGGACGTTTCAGAACTTTCTGGTGTCAGCCTGACGAGATGAGCGGGGAAGCCATGCACCCTGCGCCAATGCCACTCAACAAGCACGGTCGTCCGTTTGCACCAGTTACGACGTTGCGCGGTTACACGCTACCTGACTTCTCGTCATCTGATGTTAAGCCAACAACAGATTTTGCCCGTCGTGGTGACGAAGACTCTGACCCAGTTATGCGAGCCATTTCTATGGTCAGTGGTTCAGGCCAGTCGATGAATACAGTCAACACCGAGTCACTCGAGGCTGAAGGTTACGTCAACACCTATACTGAAGGGCTTAGAGTTGGCTCTTCTGCAGTAGGTCGAGTCAACTTTGGCGGTATCGTTGCTGCAGGAATCCCCGGATTCGCCCCTGATGCGGGTTCATGGGGGTTCGGTCGTAAGGGAGACAAGCGTTTCAACAAGCACTATGGCGACGTGCACAACATTTCTGGTGACACCGTTGCATCAACCTACACTTCACATGTGCCCGCCAGTCAAATTTCACATGATGCCATTGGCAACAGCCCTCTCTATGCTTTCCAATTTGTAGACCACCTTGGTAACCGACACGCCATTCGTATCGTCTATCGCGGTATTGACCAAGACTTTACTCTCGATGAGACTCAGTTACCCGATACACTTGAAGACGAAATTGTCGTCTACATCGACGACCGCGACGTTGGGCAGGGCGGCTTCACCATCGGTCGTCACATGCACGGTCTTGGTGACGCTACTGGTCGTTTTGGCGCCAACCCAACCAACGCCACTTTGGCATCTTGGAGAGGTAATCGTTGGAACGCTGTGCCGGGAGTCAACGCAGCCTATGACTGTAAGGCAACGTATGATGATGCAAACAAAACACTCACACTTGTCTTAGAGGCACCATACGACTCTTGCCCGCACTTTGACGTTCTTGGTTACATGGGCTTCCCAATGGAAAACGGTGTCATTCAGGTGTCTGACCCATTTAACGACTCAAGCGCAGTTGGTAACTGGGGACACATGTTCTCCTACGGCAGCCGCACGCGCAACGACAACTCAGGTGCACATGTTTTCTATGGCGTTGAGGGCGAGCGTTTTGGCTCATGTCAAGCCTACAACAACTCGGCTTCAGTGACATTGGCAACCAAGGGTTTCGGCGATAGTTCGGTCGACATCCGGGCGCTTGTTTCATCCTGCGCCAATTGGACTACCTTGGTCACTGATGAACTCCTCGCGGCAATTATCACGGCCACCGTCAACCTCGATAACCCAAATGTCGAAGAGGGTGTGCCTTTCGATTGTCGCGACCTCTTCGCAAGTGACGGGCGAACGTTTGGGGAATGGGGTGTGGCTGACGATGCTATTCGTATTCGAGCCTACAATACCAATCGAGGGGTTCGGCCAATTTCAGACTTCTTCAGCGCCACACTGCACCGCGATATGGCAATTCAAGCAGCCCACGTAGAGCACGGGGACATTCAATTTGTCAAGACAACAGCGAGCGGCGTCATTCTTCCTACGACTAATCGTTCAGCACCAGATGCCTCGATTGATGCTGGGTTGAGGGCAGAAGTAGGCTACATTCCCTTCACGGTATTGCAGGTTACAACCAAGGGAAGAGGTGCCAATGCGAACACGGCATCCCCTGTCCTCGTTGATTCCAGCAACGATGTGGTTGATACCGAAGTGTGGAGTCAAGGGCTCAACGGTCATCGTTTCACAGCCTATTCAGGTGACCGCATTTTACCAATGGTGAACAACCCAACGTTGGTCATTGACACAATTACTGGGAACAACATCGCTGTGAAGGGGACGAATGACCCATGGCACTTTGTTCGACCAGCCGGTAACAAGACTGCAAACTCAATCACTGACGGTAGCAGCGCAATTGACCATGTGGCTGCTTTCGGTAGTCAGTCGCTTTTGTTTTACGGTGAAGACTTCGCTCTTGTGGAGAGTGAAGCAGGTAACCCGTTGACGCAACTTGACGCGGTCGCCGACACCGCAAGTAAGGACTGGGCCAATAAGACGACTGGCGTTCACATCGTTCAGCGTTTCGGAGACAGTCGGGCCGCAAGCACAGCAGGCGTTCGAGGTCTTGGTAGTCTCCATTCGCGACCGCAAGTCTTCTTCCGAGGTGGGCGAGATAGCACAGACCACTGGGTGCCGTTGTTCTTTGGTGGTGGTTTCAGTGGCGTCACACTCGACATTAACGATGGTAGCGTCAACGATTACAGTGAGAAATACACACACCCGTATGCAAATGGTCCCACAGGTGTCGCGGGTATTCAACATGCTAACGAAACGCTTTCATCGTTTTCTATGGTTGACTGCAACGCGATTATGGCCTTTTTCCCCGGCACGGCTCTCTTGAATCAGCATCGTGGTAGCCTCAATCCACCGTTTTTCAACCAAGACAGCATTCTCAGCCCTGACCTCAAAAGAGGGACTCAAGCAGTCAACGTAAATCACCCAAATGCAGCACCCTACTCAGCGGGCGTGCACATTCAAGTGCCTGTTCCATTGGTGCTTCGCTTCGCTCATCCGACTGCGCGTTACCACGACCACCGTGACAGCACTGAGAACAAAACTACGTTCCTCATTTTTGGCCCCGGTCAGGCCTTCCCATTCACACAAGAAGTAGCAACACCGGTCAACACCTTCGAACCAGCACCCGGTCGAGCCATTACGGTTGGTAACACTTGGTCTAAGGTCCCGAGTCACACTGGTAGCAACACGGCTTTCATGCCTAACCACATCATCAATGACGCCGGTCATTACATGCCTTGGACCAGCGCGTATCAGACCGACCGGGGTCGCTTCCATTGGCGACAGACTGTCAATTGGGAACCTCCTCAAGGTAAGCCCAACGTTGCTATCTTGGCTCAGCGTCCTGAGTCCGGGCGCATGTATGGTGAAGTCTTCACTTCAGGCGTGTCGAACCTCACCACTTCTAACGTCCACGACTATCGCATGGCTCACCCCAGCCGACATGCCGTCTACATGGGCTTCTCTATGGTCAGTAGTTCAGACTGGTGTTACCACATGGATGGTGGTTATCACCCCGGTGGTTCATGGCTTGACAATCAAATTACCTTCAACCCACCTCATCCTGATGATGATAGCCGTGTGACGAAAAGCAGCATCAGTGGTAACGAGTTGCACCCAAGCGCTTTCCGAGTCGCAGGCCCCCTTGCCAAGAAAGTGCTCTACGGGTCATCCGGCTCGTTTGCTGCTGAAACATTGGACAAAGACGACGTTGACATGGAATACATCGCCGTTGATGCAACACGCTGTCAAAACAGTGAAGAGATGGCTGCGTTGCTCGGCGCTGCCATCAACGCTTATCCGGGTGGTGGCGCCCTCAAAGCGATGGGTGGGACCTTCCTCCCAAGTATGGGTAACGCCATGCGTCAGGACCGCTACGGGTGGCGTGAAGTTGAGGGTTCTGACGTCGTGCAATACTCCAAAGCGACTGCCTTGAGCACGAACCTAAACGCTGCCTTCATCACATTGGATATGGGCTCGAGTAGCGACCACGCCTACAATATCCCTGAGACGGGGTGGCTGCGCACGACCAGCATCTATGCTACTGGTGTGGGCTCTGAAAACTCACCTGCTTTCGCACCCTACTATGCTCGTATTGTGATGCAATCAGGTAGCGACTTCCACGTCAAATTCTTCCTTGGGCAAAACCGTATCACCGGATTCACCGCTTTCGAGAGCGTCGCTACGTGGGACAACCATCTCGACTCCGCTACCTTGACGTTCCCCACCATCGCCAACACTGACTCGGGACTCAAGATTTACGTGTGGACCAAGGGCGGCGTTCATCGTTTCCGCAACTCAGCACGCAGCGGCGGCTATGATGCTGTTCACTTTAGCGGTCTTGTGGACGCCATTGACCGCACCAAACCTGTCGGTGTTGCAGGTTGGCACGGTGAACGTTACTCCTATCTGAACACGCTGCAACCTGAATCCAGCAAGTATGCTGCTGGTCTCGGAGCATGGCATTCCTGTCTTGGTTTCTCACCATACGGCGGTAGCATGGGTTGCGCGAGCACGCTCGGGCATCTGCCCAATATTACTCCGATGCCAAACAGCCCTGAGTCAGGTGAGCCGAATGAGGGTGATGATGGGATTGGCGCTTACCCTACGCCAACCAATCCTGACGCTCCACAAGATGCATACAGCATGACAGATAGTTCTCCAACCTACACCGTTGGCTTTTCGGATAGCAGCGACTTCAACACACCACCCGTGATGGAAAACGAAAATGAGTTGCAGAAGGAGTTGACACACACGCAAGGTGTCTTCTCTCGCGGTTTGCTGGTTGTTGCCCATGAATCTGAACTTGCACTCATCGCCAAGACAGACCGCGACGGACAGAAGTGCATTGGGGATTGGTTGCGTCTTGCTGACGCCTCAGACCTAACCAAGGCTGGCACCACTCGTTGGGATGACCGTATTCACGGTCAAGACCGTTTCTACGCTCCAGCAAATGCTGGACCGAACGTTGAGGCACTGATTCACAACGCTACGACGCGTCCGAGCATTTCCGATTACACCGCCTCAAACGCCCTCGACGCTGCTCCGTTCAATGCAGCCTTCTTTTTCAATACGGCAATCACCGCTGACCTCGAACTGGACAACGCTGAACCGTGCCTCATGAAAACCGGCGACCTCTTTTTCGACCTTGACAAGAGCATCGGCTCCCACTTTTCAGCCAGCGCCGGGGCGCAGCGAAACGTCGCTGCCGATTTCTATTCTTCCGCGTCAACTCAACCCTCCACGCTCTTCGGTGGTAACAAGCAGAAGAACTCGTTTTGGGTTGGTGACGTCAACGCATATGACATGTATGTGCGCTCGCCTGCTGAGAACTTCAACGTTGAGCATGTTGTGTGGAAGCGTATGGATGGAGGTAGCCTCTCTATGCCAGCAGTCAACGCACGAGGCCTCGGTGCTGTCCCATGGGTCAACCGCGTAAGTGGTGGTGTTGGTTACACGACTGGTGAGAAGTTGCTCGGAAACGTCCGTTTTTCCTTTGAGACAACCAACAGCGCCATGCTCCCTATCATACAGGCTCAGGAACTCAGTCACCCTCAATTGGCTGAGAAGCACCCCATGCTACTGAAGAACGCACTTGAAATTCCCAACGAACACCTACAGTTCGAGGACATGAGCGTTGTTGATGATACAGGGCAATCGCATACGCTTAGCGGCGGTTCACCGTTAGGTGTGGTGATTCGGGCATTCAGCGCGGCAGGTGAACGCCTTGCCAGTGGATTGGCACCGTCAGTTGCCAACACCTCGACGTCCCCCAACCTCTTGGTGCAACTACCTGACCCTGAGTCCATCCCCGGTAATATCATCGTTCGTAGTGGGTTTGACCGCTTACAGGCTTACCAAAACGAGACTATGGGTGATGGTGGTATGCTACACCCAGACCTCGGTGCAAGTCACATTGGGCATCTGTTTGACAATGCAGTCAAGGGACCTCGCTTTGGTCCGACAATGAACGAGGTCGGTTGGGAACATATGGCGGATGGTGCAGCGTTCCCCGATAGCAGCAAAGATGGCTGGGTTGAGGCAACCGGTAATCGAACCCTGCAGTCCTCCTACGAACAACACGACCGCACTTTGTTCTTCCACGTCACGAAGATGGGGCACAGCCACAGCGAGCGCTTCAACGCAGTGTATTCACACAGCAATGGCGTGGAGTCGCAGTCATTGACCATCAGTTCCTACAGCAGCGGCACACTGACCGTATCTGCAACTGTCAACACTCGATTGTTTGACGCTGATTTCGGAACAAAGGAAGTCAGCGACAACCGACGTTTCTTACGCCTATCAAGTGGTAGCGATTCGTGCGTTGTCTCCTACACCGGTATCAGCGGTGTCACATTCACTGGTGTCGTTGGTGACATCGACTTCACTCAGTTCATCGCTGACCACCCCAACGCTTCTGTTGCACCTTCCTATTACATTCCTGCCGGTAGCACTCGCTTCTTTGCAGCACGTCGTCTACGCGACCATGCTGAGGTCAGCGGTAACAGTCCTGACATGGCTCACACCGAGTATGCTTCAGGTAATCAAAACACGCTTATCATTGACCGTTACAACAAGCCGCAACTGACGCCAATGCCGATGCCTCGCATGGGTCATCATTTTGTCAACGCAACAATGCCAATGCTACCCGGACACTGGGCACATCCCGCCTATCAGGGGCTTTATGGCAAACATGAGTCTGAGCGTCGCGCCGCACTGCAAGACCCTGACTTGATTCGTTTGCTGGATGCTACCACTCCGACTATGACAACGTTGGGTGCTGAACTTACCGACTACTTCCACCCCCTCAATCCGCAACTGCGTATTGGTAGTCTCACAGCCACACCAAGTGGGCCGAGTGACATCCATGGCGGTGCGTTCACGTTGATGTTTGAGAGCAAGGTGCGATTTGACGGCTATGGCGTCCTTGCGTCCAAGGGCACAGCCGGGGGCATGAACAAGTTGGGAGGTCACTCGATTGTGTTGGAGGCTGGTGGAAACTACACGCAAGACGGTCACTTCCCTGACCCTGCCGAGGTTGGTGCTTACCAAATCGTCATCCAGCCCAATCTACGAAAGCAACAAATTGCAGGTTTTCATCACAACAACAGTAACGCTGCGGCGCTACCTGACGGGTCTGCTCGCGAATTGACTGGTCAACAGGTGAACCTCGTCATCGGTATCAAATACGACTCGGAGCGCGGTGGTTCTGCGATTGGAGGGGCGACTCTCATCCTTGCTGAAGCGACACTGGCCGATGTGCGTGGTTGTGAAATCTTTGTCAATGAACTCATCCTCGACCATAACCCTGACCACGGGAGTCAGTTCACCAACATCCCACCGATGTTGCTCTATAACGCACTGGGCGTGCAAGGTAGCGAGTCACCGGCATTTACTCGCCGTAGTCAAGCATACCATACGAGTATGTTCGTAGACGCAACACCGGGGTTCACGCTCAACATTCCTTGGTGGAGCATTGTTCACAAGGTTGGTCCCGATGACAGCACAGCCACTGGGTTCCGTCACCTGTCCATCTACCGTCTTGACAATTACTACGAGTTCTGCCGAGCGTCACACGGTGCAGTCGGGGCTCAATTGACGTTGGCGGGCTATCCGTCCATCAGTCCCGACTTCTACTCCAAGGTGCTGGCCAATGCGTCCCTCACACCAACTGCTACTGTGCAAAGCAAGGGTAGCGGTTACATCCAAGTCGACGACGCATCACTGTTCCCTGAGGTCCCCTACTACGGTCAGCAACTCATCTACACTGCTGCTGATGGCAACACAGTGACTCAGGCTTACACCAAGCGCACGGGCACGACGCACGCCAGCGCTACAATGAATCAACCCTACCGCTTCATCATTAGCGGCACATCAAGTGTGCCCGACGGCGCCGTGCTGCGGCTCACTCAACCTTACAGTCGTGAGGTCACGACCGCTCTTGTCACCAGCACGAAGGGAGTTATGCCTCGCAACATTGACCAATTGCGGGGCGGCACTCGGGACACAAACAGTCTCTACATGCCCGACGCCTTTGTGTGTGCATGGAGCCCAAATCTTGGTCGCCCTCACACATTCTATTCCGATGGTAGCCGGACATGGGGCACTCCCACAAGTGACCGTGCTGTCAACAAGGCCGCCTACAATAGCATGCCTGAACACTATGAGACAATCCACTACCATGGTGTCAACTATGCAGCAAGCCTCGGTCCACTCAACCTTGATTTCAAGACACCTAAGCCGCCCAATCAGTTTTCAGGCACCTTCAGTTCAGTGACCGGCTCACCATCAGTCATCACGATGTCGGCTACCATTACAGGAGATGGTGCATCGGCAGGGGATTTCATCTATGCCGACGGTAAAGTTCTCGGAAAGATTGCCACTGGGGGGTTGAGCGGGGCTACCATTACGCTGACGGGTAGCATCCTCTTCACTCCAGCCGCTGGTGAGAAGGTCTACTTTGGGGCCGACGGGACTGCCGAAACTGCTGCCAACATTCACGCCATGAGCGGTTACGAAGCACAGGGTAGTGGAACTGTCATGCTTAGCCACTACTGGCCATGTGGCAGCCGTGGTGGGCCGCTTGTTAGCCGCCTCGACGGCTATGCTGCTTGGTCTGCGGGATGGCATGTGCCGCGCTCCTACGCCGCAGCAGGTGGTAGCCATTGGGAAGACACCGACGACGACGGCAGTTACGCCGTGAGCGGGGGTATCGGTATCAAAACCAGTCTTGTCGCCAGTCGCACCTATCCCTTCGGCTATCGTTTCGGTCTACGTCAACCGTGGAACCGTCCGCAGTGGGGTCACTACGGTATGCGTGCCTTCCAAGAAGCGGCTACTTTTGGTAGCGCCAGCAACTACACTGTCGGCTACAAGGCGGGGCCGCTGGTCGAATACGAGTCCGAGACTTGGAACTACGCTGGTGGCGCTGGCCTGTCGTCTCCTGTGCTACCTATCACTTATGTCGGCGTTATGGAGCGTCAAACCAACTTCAGCGGTATGCTTGGACCCGATAAGGCTGAGTGGCAAGTTCGCTACAGTGATGGTCGCCGCATGACTCGCTCTTACGGTTGCCCAGTTCGCATTATCCGCAACGCTTCTACCGCGCCACGAGACTGGTGGGGCGACAGCCAAGGACTCGGAGTTAGCACCATTGAGGGTGCAGCGGGTTACTATCTCGTTGACTGGTGGGGTAACACCCGAGGTGAAGATGTTCGCAAAGCACCCGTGCGCAGTTTCGGTATTCGGCCAGCGTGGGATGCGGGTGACGCTTACGAATATGACCGCACCAACAACCGCACACCATACGCCCGTCTCTACAACAACGGCAAACCCATCGTCAATCTGAAGGGTGTGGCTGACAGCAGCGGTGACGTTCTGTCGTCACCGACCGCTGTGCCTCGTTTCGGTGGGCGAGTCAACAACACCAACAACAAGAGCACGACAACGCTGGTTGACGTCTTTGCGCCCACGAATGCGTTGCGCGTGGGCGACATGGGTGGTGGGCGTGGGGTCCGTTACCCGACGCAATTTAACGAAGACTTGCTCGTCGAACTCAGCGCAGTCTACGAGGCTTCGGGCGTGGTTTTGTCACATCATACTTCGGAGCCCACGTTCAGCCAAGGTTACCTACGCCCACGCGATGATGTGCTGCAGTCTGACGAAGTCAAGCGAGGCATCAGCGCACGCCTTGACGTCGATGAAGACGGTTTGCTCAAGCCTGATGCAGCAGTCAGTGACCGAGTTGAGAGCGTTAGCGGGACTTCAGTGCACAAGGAACCCATCTCCCGGTCTTCGCCCCGTATTGGTATTGACGGTGACACGCTCGAATCCTTTTCGACTGGAGTCAACGCTGACATGGTTGCCATCAACAGTGAGGCACACAGCCTACACACTGACCGTGGTGTTGGGCAGCGAGTTGTGCTTCAAGGTGGTCTGCAATCGGGGTCTCAGACGCTTGGTGACTATGACCTCACAGCACTGTCCTTCGCTGGTGAACCACAGGGGGCTGTCATGCGGCTCAGTCATACTGGCAACATCAAACCCATGGGTGGCACTTACATTCTCGAGTCTCGCTCGTTCGTCAATCCATTCGATGACACGGGGTGGGGTCGTAGTGGCTCAGGCACGACGAGCAACCCATATCAAACAACCACCAGTGTCAGTGCTCCGCACAATCTCAACGATGCAACGTTGCGCTTCATGCTGCGACCAGTCCGCTTGCTCGACAATCAGCACATCGAGGTGTTCCGAAGCCCACGCCGAGTCGGTGGCTCGACACCGCAGGAAGGCGGCACGGCCTACGGCGCAACGGCGGGTGGCAAATACGGTCTGTTCACATATGAGACGCCAAGCGCACTGGCCAGCAACTACTCGCGCGTTAAGGTGCCCAACACAGACGCTCCTTACCAACCCGTTTATGTCATGGAAAGCAGTAGCGATACTGTGCCTGTGTCAAAGGGTCCAAAATTGCCCGGTGCGGCTATGGCCACATTTGACAAGACTACGCTGAAGAGCACAGTCACTCGCTTGCTCATCAGCGAGAACACGCTGCAACACTACCGTAGCGATGCACCTCGTCGCACTGGTAGCGGTAAGGACTACTCGGTCAAGCCTCGCTTTAGCCAATCGCTACACAGCAAGGGACACAAGGCCGATGTGACCTACAACACATCCGACCACAGTGGTGATGCCTGATGCCCTATCTTGCCAAGACGCGCATCATTGACGACGCAGATGTCGTGATGAAACACGTCCGCAAGCCTGTCTTTGTCGACAACGCCTTGCACCTTGGTGAGATTGCCATGCAGGGCACAACTCAGGCTAAGGTGACGGTCAAGCAGCGCAAGACTTCGTCCTACCCAGTTGCGTCAACGCACACATACGCCATCGACGAGCGTGAAGATAGCGTAGTTCTGACACATACCCCAACAGCAGGACACACGTCTGAGGGCTCAGTGTTCTACATGCAGACTGATTTCCAAAACAATGTTGCTTCAAATACTCTTAGGATGCTTTACGCTATAGACCAGCAGACTGAGCGCTTGTCATTGGGTAGTCACTCCATTGGAAACAAAGGTTCGGCTTTTGCCGTTCGAAACATGAAAGGTAGGACGTTGAGTGAACTTGGCTTCAACAGCACAGCAGGTTACTCCGCTCAACCGATTGACGTTGGTTTCCGCACGAGTGACATGGCGATGCGCCTTGGGCGCGACGTCGCTGACACGTTGACTTCCGTCAACATCGCCCTACCCCTCTCGCCGACCAATTCGGGCAGTGACCGTCGACGCCACTCGACGCGATTTGTCGCTACCGATTTCTACGGCGTCAACCTCGTTACTGCCTTGCGGTTCCTCGGTCGTCATGACAACCATATCGTCTACTTTTCCCGCTTCGGCAGTTTGCTGTATGTGCCATTCAACTTCGGTGAAGGTGGACGCTTCGTCAACGCTCATGAGCGTTCGGGGCCCGCTGGGACAAATCCAATTGACAACACCAGCAATCGAGTCATTGTGCAAGGTCGCCCACTCTCCGTCAACGACAGCGCTTACGCAGAAGTCAGTGACGCTGAACGTCAAAGCGGTCGTGGTGGCGACGTGCAGCAAGAGCCGCAGGTCATCGAAGACTTCACTGTGGGTAACAATGAATCTGCGCGGCGCGTCGCACGCAGTGTGCTCAAAGCAAACAACCTACTGAGTGGTAATAAGAGCAGTGCCGGTCACCCTACTGCGTGGGACTTGCGTCCGGGTAAGGTCATCCAATACGATGGGCGTAATCGTATCTTGACTGAGGTGCGTCACAACCTTTCGGAGAACACCGCTGACCTCGTCTTCTTGACAGTTGATAGTGGCATCGAGGGTGTGTTGCAGGGTATTCTGGAAGGCGCTCAAAACACAGGCTCAAGGCCTGAAGTGGTTGAGCAAATCATCGAGAAAAACTTCTCTCTCTTTGCCGATATCGAGATTGTCACTGTTCCCATCATCACACTGCAGGGGCATGGGAAATCAGGCTTCATCATCGGTAAAGCCATGAACAGGGGTGTGCTCGGAGGGACCAGTGACGAGGAAACAATCGGTGGTAGCAAGTCCACCCCAATCAGTTACCGAGGTGACAACTGATGCCAGTAAGCGACCACATCAAAAGAACTCTACTGGACACAATCGCAAGCAACATCAACGAGATGATTGTTGGCTTCGATGGCACCCCAAGCACCAGTTCTGATGGCGCTGCTGGACGTCCAGCAATCACCATCAACCCGACCGTGCGAATTGTCGATGACAACACCATTCTCGTTGAAGGTTTTATTCCAGCATCGCAAGCGTTTGATGACTCGTTGAAAGAAGTGTATGTGCAATTCCGTGGCACAGGCTCGTTCACTCCAGTTGCACGGCATACAATTCTCCCAGTGTTGAAAACAACGCAGAACGAACTACGAATTCAATTGTTAATTGAGGTGAAATGATGACGACCAATAACCCCCTTTCAGAACACACAGATGGAAGCAACGACGGATTGACTGATGGTAGTCACATCCTCTCCCCATCACTGACTAACCTCTACGAAGGTGTGCACGGAAACGGTGTCTTGCTACCTCACGACACTGCCTATGGTGATAGCGACCGTAACGACCCGCCTGACCTTCCCGGTGCAATCAGCGCTGGTGCTAACGTCTACTCGTTCGTTGTGAAAGCATGCGATGTCATTCTCGACGGCGTGCTCTACGCCATTGGCGGAGGTAGCGATGTTACGGTCACACTTTCCACCACGACGACTGAAAAACTGGGCACATTCACTGCACTCACCACTGGGCAGGAATGCCTCTTCGTTGTCCTCGCTACGCCTGATGGGGTGAAAGTGACGCAAAGCAATCGCATTACGAGCGCTACTGGGGCATATCCCTCCATCTCAGGAACCACTGCATCCTACCTCAAAACCGGTAGTGGTGCAGGCGACAACCGACAGACTGTGGTTTTAGGAACAGTGCGTGCAACCTTCAATGGTAGCGCAGTGACAGCCAACAATCTCGACCTGACCATCAGTGAACGTAACGACAAGCGCGTATTCGTTCGACCGTCTCCATTTTACCTCTCACCCGTTCGTGATGGCACCATCTCATCCACTACGGGCATCAACGGGCACACGGCACTCTCTACGGTCCATACAGGCCAAACGGGCAACTTTGGCGACAACGGCATCATTTGGCAGTCGTTCAACAGCGCGAATGAGTCAATGCTCTACTACAGTCGCAAGGACGCCAGCAACCGCCATACGCACTTGCTCGGGCCAACGAACATCAATGTCAGCAGCCCAAGCGGTAACCTGACGTTCACGTTTGATAGCGACCAAGTCTTCGTGCTGACGGCGAGCACGACCATCAACCTCAACCCCAGTGGCACGTTTCCACCGGGTCACACCGTCTTTGTGTCCGTGCCCAGTGGTAGCACTGTCACCTTTGACAGCAGTGGACTCAACCAAGCCATCGCAGCAGGTAACGCTCTCATGTTTGCCTACGATGGTAGTAACTGGAAGCGCGTGCTCTTCAGCAGCACAGTCTCTACTACAGCAAGCGGAGCCAGTGGCGTTGTGCAACTGTCTGACGGCGCAGGTGGCTTCACAAGTGACACGACGCTCTCATACGACACTGCGGCCAACGAACTCATCGTTGACGGCAAGTTGACGGTTAGTGGTTTGATTGACCCAACTGGGCTTGAAATCACCCCACAGTCCAGCAACCCTGCTGCTGCTGATGCGAGTGTTGTGGATGCTAACACGTTGTGGCTCGACAGCACCGCGAGCAATCGCCTCAAGCAAGGAGCGGCGGGCGTCATGCGTGCAGGTGACAACATCAGCGAACTCACCAACGATTCAGCCTTCGTGAATGCTGCTGGTGCTGCAAGCGCCGCTCCGGCTGCCAACCTCACCTACACTGCCGCCACTCGTGTTGTCGCCAGCAGCACTGGGACCAATGCTACGCTTACTGAAGTTGTAGCGGGTGGTAACTCCGGTCTGATGACTGGAGCGCAGGCTACGAAACTCGACGGTATCGAGACGAGTGCCACAGCCGACCAAACAGACGCTGAAATTCGTGCGGCTGTCGAAGCGGCTTCTGATTCCAACGTGTTTACAGATGCAGACCACACCAAGTTGAACGGTATTGAGGCAAGTGCAACGGCAGACCAAACCGATGCCGAGATTCGGACCGCAGTTGAAGCGGCTACAGACTCCAACGTGTTCACAGATGCAGACCACACCAAGTTGAACGGTGTTGCTGCGAGTGCAGTTGATGCCGCAGGTGCCGTTGCTGCCGTTGAAGCGGAAGCAGGGTTGGACTTCTCAACCTCATCAAGCGATGCGATTATCGAAAACACCACACAGAATAAGGACATCATCTTCAAGGTCAATGATGGCAGCGTGAGCACAGAAGTCATGCGCATTGACGGTGATGTTTCAAGAGTCGGTATTGGAACTGATTCCCCGGATGCAAAGTTGCACGTCGAAGCCGATGCTAACGATGATGTAGTGCTTCATATCACCACAGGAGGTGGAACAAGTGGTTCTGTTCAAGGAAAGGCACACATCGGTATGTCTCACTTTAGTAGCGATACCGTCCCAAGTGCTACCATTACTGTTGAAGAGAAAGACGTTTCTGACCATAGAGCAAACATGACTTTCAGCACAAGAGCGAGTGGTTCAGCCAACGCTGCGCCTACTGAAAAGATGAAAATCACTTACGACGGGAAGGTCGGTATCGGAAATACTTCTCCCGCACAGGCTTTGGATGTCACAGGAACCATCAGGCAATCAACGGTAACGAACGGTGTTCTTGTCGCGAATGCTAACGGTGACTTGGCGGCTGCGAGCAATCTTGCTGACTTAGCCTATCTCGCCCCCGGTGGTGCGCAAACCGACACCTTCACGCCCACAACCTCTGCTGCGAGTTGGGCAGCGCCCGCCCCCACGACAATCCAACAGGCCATCGAGAGGCTTGCCGCGTATGTTGTGGCTCTTCCGGGTGCTGCGCCACCGCAGATTCCTTGAGGTAAAGGACGGGGTTGCTCTCTTGATTCACAACCGCTTCTTGGCTGGCGTTGTGTTGGTTATCTTGTTGGTGTTGGCGTTTCCTTTGGTCGCCTACGATGCTTTGCGAAAGGCACTATCGAGCCAAAAGTGACCGCATTCGCGGCAACACCACAGACTGACACGCTCTTTACCATCATCGAGAAAGCGAGCCTGCAGACGACGCGGAATGTGCTCGTGCTGACAGCGACGGCACTTTACTTTCATCTTGTCAAGGAGTCTCCCCATGCAAGTCAGCCTCCATACAGTCCTCGCAAATGCCTTCAATCAGATGCTCAACTAAGCACGAGCGAGTGCAGGAAACACAGTCCATCACTCACCACGCCTACCAATGAGGTCGTCGATTCGTAGAATGGCTGTCGTAACTTCAGTGGCACTGGTAATGGCACTGCGAATGAGTGACATGGGTTCGTAGACTGCGGCCTCGTCCATGTCCATGATGCCACCCGACTCCACGTTTGGTCCGAAAGGCAAACCAGCGTGACGCATGGCGAGCACGGTATCGAGTGCGTCATGACCAGCGTTCTCCGCAATGGTGCCCGGAATGCTCTCCAACGCATCTGCGTAGGCCTCAATAGCCATTTGAGCACGACCGCCAACTTCAGCAGCACGAGCCCTCAGCACTGATGCCAGCGAGAGGTAGGTAGAGCCACCGCCGTAACAGACACTGTCGCCGTTGGCGACGAGAGAGACAACGCCCAGCGCGTCGTCGAAGCCGCGCTGAACCTCGTCCAACGTTGACTGCGTGGCACCGAACAACACCAACGTAGCCTCGCTCGAAGCAACGTTACTGCTGACGAAAAGGTAGTCGACATCGTTGTAACGGCGACGGTCGATGAGCGCATCACAGAAGTCCATGTCAGCCTCAGGCGTATGGTATGGTTCGACACCGAACTCACGGGCAAGTCGCTTCATGGTGCTGGCAGGCACACGACGACACACGAAGATGTTGCGCTTGCGCAAGTATTGCACAACGGTATCATGCACACCATCTCGCGCCATGACGACGCCATTTGACCCAAGGGCATCCACGATATGCTTGGCGGAAGTGAGTAGTTCCTCACGACCAGCGTTCTTCAGCGTGCTGTATGAAGATGCGTCGACTTGCACTTGCACGTTACCGTCCTGCTTCTGCTCCTCGAGTCCGCTGTTGATGAGGAGGAGAGGTGTAGGAGTGACGCCACCGAAGTCACCATCGGTGGTAACGAAGTCCTTGTTGACAACGACGCCCTCAAACAGATACGAGTCAGCCAACGCGCCACCGGGCGCTGCCAACACGCGGACATCTGAGGCATCACCGACTGCCTCAATGGTGTCCACGCACAGTTGCGCGACTTGCTCCTCAGAAGCCTCCAACGACTTACCAGTGATAGCGGTGCGAGCGATGGTGTTGAGCGAGCGCTCGCCGTTCACTGCGAGTTTGGGCAGTTCTTCAAGCACCATCGACTGAGCCGTGGTGTAACCCTTGTTGACGACGTTAGGGTGTAGCCCCTTGTCGAACAAGGCCTCAGCATTGCTGAGAAATTGACCGGCGAGAACGACGCTGCTGGTCGTCCCATCGTAGCAGTTTGTCTCCTGCACCTTGGACACTTCAACAATCATCTTCGCCGCAGGATGTGCGCTGTCCAATTCACGTAGAATGGTGGCTCCGTCGTTGGTGACGATGACGTTTCCGCCACCGTCGACCATCATCTTGTCCATGCCCATCGGACCAAGCGTCGTTCGGACTGTGCCGACGATGCGCTTGACCGCTTCGATGTTCAGACGTTGTGCTTTGTGATTCGTGTTTTCAGTCATTCCCAGTTCACCTCAATTTCAACAACTGACCCATCTTCCAATGAGCGGCTTTTCACCACTCCGTTCTCACGACCGTGTTGGTAGAGGTCGTAGGTCAGTTGAGCGTCTTTCAGGCAGTATTCCGCTACTTCGAGGTAACGGCCTGCTCGCCATGCTTCGGGCGCATCGGCACTCGTCATGCTTTTACCGACGTCCAATGTGTTGCGTGCCAGCATCTCAAGGCTGGTAGCGATACCCTTGCTACCCGCAGCCTTGCTAACGAGGAGTTTGGTGTCGATGATACTGTCGGCTTTCGTCATCAGGTCGCCAGCAGTCCAGCAATCCAGTGCTGCATTTAGCACTGGTAGGTCGAACTTTCTGATGTTGTGACCGAGAACGAGGCCACCTGCATCAATGTGCTTTTGTAGATGGTCACCCAACGTGCGTGGATGCAATTCGTGCACATTTGCAGCAGTCATGTCGACGCTCTCCTTGCTGAAGACGTCACCGTTGGTTCCGTCCCATGTAGCGACGACGGTAGGCTCGAACAAGGCGTGCTTATCCCATCCTCCAATCTCATACGAGTAGTTGCCAGTCTCGATATCCAGTGCCATGACGTTGCTCATGCTTCAGCCTCCTTCAAGCGAACGTAGACGGTCGCACCGTCCTTTGCCGCGTTAAACATGTGTGCTGCCCAATCGTTAAACTTCTTGAAGCCAGTGGCTCGGGTGATGTGAAGATTGGTGCAGTATTGCTGAATGATAGCCGCCTTCTTGCGCCACCCGTCGCCTCGCTTATCGAGTTCCACTGGAGCCACAGAATTGAACGCAGTCATCCAATCCTTCTTGTGTTGCTCTTTTTCGACCTTCTTAGCACCAACTTCGACCTCGCCCTCAAGCCACTGAATGAGGTTCTTGAACAGGTCGTAGAGAATGTCCTTAGCCATGTCAAGATGTTCACCAGTGATGACCCATGACTCGTCCATCATAGCAAGGTGGGTAGCGAGAATAACCGAGTAGTTCTCCATGGCGGGCACGAACGAGGCCACCACGTCTGCGATAGCGAAGTTCAGGTCTTTGAGAAGGCTGTAGAAATCGTCCACCACGTCGTAAGTTGCAGCGTAGAATGACTCGTCGGCGGTGAACATCTCGTGCATAACAGACTGCACGAGTTCTTCTTGCTGCTCACGAGCCATTTGGTCCCATTCTACGAACGACGTCTGAGTCAGCGAGCGCACCCGTTCACTCAAACGGTTCTCAAGCCCGGTGAAGTAATTCACGATGTCCTCGTAAGTGACGGTAGACTCTTCTCCCTGCGTGAAGGCACGGTTCATCCGAATCTGTGAAACCTGTTGGCGACGGTCCATGTCCCAATGGGACCAGTAGAGAAGGACACGCTGGAAGATACCCTTAGTGAGCACGTATTCCTTTACGCCCTTGGGCGGGTAGGTGGTAATCCACAGCGAGGCGAGAGATTCAGTCTCAATCCGTCGTCCACTCAAGTGTTTCACGAGGATGTTGCTGTTGCTCCCAATGGGGTTACATGCAGATTGCAGGTAGAGCACCGTCTCCTGACTGTGCTTCCCCGGATTGAGAATGATAGAACCCTCGTCAAAGTTCAGGGCCTTGCGCCCACCAAGCATGCCGTCGGTCTGAACTGTTACCTGCTCCTTCTTTCCTTCGTCGTTGACGACCGTTTCAGTAGTCACACCACCGATGAGCCCTGCGTCAGACCCACTGGTGTAGGCGTCGTAAGCGATACCACAGTCTTTCAGCACGTCACCGACGAACTCCCATGCGATGGACTTACCCGTTCTTGACGGCTGAATCCAAAAGCAGTGGACGCGAGGGTCGAGGTGGGTGTTGCCCCACGGTAAGCGCACATAGGGAGCAGCCACTTGCCCCTGAATGAAGAAGAATGAGAGCATGGCTGGGATGTCATTGTCGATGCTGACCTCCCCAAATTGGTCGACGTAGCCTCGGAAGAAGTCGAACTTCTGAACTGCTTGATAATCGACGGCTCGGCGCATAATTCTACCTCACTCGCTACCTCTACTTAAACAATACTAAGGGGAAGACAACTAAGACAGTTGACAATTGTGATGCTGCTTTATGACCTACCTTCGAACAGTGCGTTGAACGTGCACTGGGTCCTCACTGGTCAACACATCGAGAATCATCTTACGGCGCTGCTCACCTAACCCCTTGACCTGCTTCAATGATTCAGGGAACATCATTTCCTCGATGTTCCCGCATTTGTCCAGCAAGCGGTCTACGAGGTCGGGACCAATACCGGGAATGGCGAGCAAGGCGTCTTTTCGCACATCGTTTGTCGACACCCTACGCACAGCCTTGGCCCCGTGGCTACTGGCGGGCTTGTGCAACTTGTCATGCAACTTGGTGACGAAGAGAGCGGCCTCACTGACGTTAGGTGTGTAGAACACTTGGCAATCGAAATCAGCCATGATGCGAGCGATGGTGCCAGTCAACTCACTTTGCACCCGTGTGTGCGTTAGTCGTTTGCCATTCCGCTGAGCCGTGGCGACATGCTTGGCTACGTTCCCATGCACCAGCAAGAAAAAACGCTCATAGTTGGCATCCATGTTTTCCAATTGACGCCATAGATGACCTGAGTGACTCGATTGAAACAAGTCGCCGATACTCTTGGCTTCAACGCATGCTGCACCCAACAAGTAGTCGCCGACGACCAACTGTTGACGAACGATGACAAGCCCACTCTTTTGCGCCTTGCGCGTGATTGAATCACACAGTGAGCCACGCTCATTACTGTCAATGATGAGGTCAGGTTTTGGCAACGACTACCCCCCTGTGATGTGCGCATACTCCGTCTTCAGTAAGCGCCCATTGCCCGCACTGCTTACCGTGTTTGGTCTCAGCAACGCAACGCCAGTTCTCAACGGGGCCTAAAGCACGACATTCTCGACAGAAGAACGCCTCAGTGAAATGAGGTTTTCGAATCCTGCGAGCACCGCATATTTCACACTCGACCTTCGGCATCGTCATATCCCTCCTTAATGCGCTCTCTGCTCATATCGTAGCGTCCTTCCTGAACGGCTGAGAACAGTTCTTCCCCTGTTGGACTCAGCACATAGGTGAGTGTCATGTATCGGTGCCCCATGATGTCAATCGCAGTAGATTGACCCACTTGCTCGAACGCCTCATCCTTACTCAAGATGTTCGATAGTTGCGGACTGGTCATGCCATGTTTTGTGGTGCTGTTCACAATTCGGAGTATTTCATCGTGACTCATCGCATCGGCGGCATTACCTAAGATGCATACAACCCATCGCCGCAGTCGCTTGTTTTTGCTCTTCCTCGGGATTTTTGCCATCATTCCATCTCCCGTATGCTTCCATCGTAGTAACGACAACGCCCGACGCAGAAACCATCGCGTTCGATGGTTGAGCAGCGCGGGGCGTCCAAACCAGCCTTCTGTTCACCACCATAGATGATGCTTTCCACCTGAAATCTCGTCTTCTCGGAATTGAAGTCAGCCCATCCCTGCTGCTCAATGATGTCGCATAGTCTCACTGCATGCTCGGCCCTGTCTTCGTTGGTCACAGCCTCCGGTTTGAAGAACCAGCGAAACCGCGCTGCGAGGTAGGAGGCGAGGTGCAAGCGGTGACGATGCGTAGGGTTACCTACGCCAAGCGCTGGTGACAGACATGGTAGCACAACGATGTCATCGAGCGTAACGTCGGGAAGATGGTCGACCTTCTCGACCTGCTTCTTGAAGAAGTTCCTACGCTCAGGGAGTTTAATTTCGACGCCCTTACTCCCATGCTCAATGTAACCGGGACGGGGCTCTTGAGCCAGTTCCATCAGACCGTCGTGGTCAAATTCGAGAATCTCTTTGCTCATGAGAGGGATGCTCCAGCACCCTCGTCGCGCGTTGTAGGAGTTGGGTATGCGAATCATTCCGCTTGTATCAAAGGCGACAGCGGGGTCGTTGCACCCAAGGTTGAATTTACGATGCCATTCGGACATCAGGTTGCGCCCACCCTCCTTGATGCGTCGAACTTCGGACGATGTGGTAGGCATGAACGACTGAGAAAGTGGCACCCAAATGTGGAAGCCGCCACCGCTAAACCACACGAAGTGTCTGATGTCTTCACTCAGCAGAAAACGATGCAGCCTCTTAACCTGCTCTTGCATGTAGGAAAACGGAACGTCGATACCGCGTTGCTTGAAGTCCTTGCAGTCGAAATCCATGATGAAGTGGTGGATTACTGGAGTGTCGTAATCGACGCGATGGTTGCGCGGTGGCTTAGTTGCTCTATAGCCGTAGGCTGTGAAGTAAGCGTTACCGCTACCGTTCTTGCCCTTCCAGTAGCGCTCCAACTCGCCCCATGAGCGGACGATGAAGCGACCTCCCTGTGCGCCGTTGGAGCCAATCTCCAGCACTTCGCGGGGAAAGTCAAGGCGAACGAAGGCCATGTAGCCTCACTCCGAGTGTCGTGGGTAGTTGGTCGTGATGATGGTCAAGATAAGGGAAACCGCTCTTTCGTAGACATCATCCCGTCTTTTCAACATGTCAGGGTGCACAGTGATGTGGAAGTCGTAGACTCGGTTGGTGAGCGGCACAGGTCTTTCTTCACCCAAATCAGCAAAATCGCTCAGAATAGTCTGACTCATAGGGCTCGAGCCTACGATGCTAAATCGTCCGTTGTCCGGCAGACCCACTCGTAGCGTGAAACCATCGTGCGGTCTTGCTTCTCGCAAGTCATCTCCCATCCTGTCAAGTATAGCATTCATTCTCTTCATCTCTTCATTCATCTACTCATCTCCTACAGTGTAGTCCCCCATCCAAGCCGGGCAGCGCTCCATGAAGTCACACCATCCACACAGCACGCCCTTGTCGGCGGGGAAGTCTCTCGTCAAGTGAGCATCGACAAGAGCCGTCAGGCGCCTCTCGATGGTGTTGGGGGCGTAGCGACCACCGGGACCGCTGACGGATTCGTAATCCCACTTGGGACCGTCGCCCCCGTTGATACCGCCGCCGGGGAATTGCCAACCCCAGCCCACCACAGGTAGGAACTCCATGTGTGGGCTGTGTTCAAGCATCATGCGGTAGAATTGCATTTCCGCACGCATTTGTGCTGGTTTGTATTTCGTCCACTTACCGGTCTTCAGTTCCATCAGGATGATACCCATACGGTTATCGTCCATGAACATACGGTCGATGTAGCCTTTCATGTGGATAGGCACTTCAGTGCCGTCGCTGGCTACAACTATACGGGTGCCGTGAACCTCAGCCTCGTTCCCAACAGGGAACCAATCTTTGATTTCGTCACGAGCGCAGTTGCATAGGCGCTCAAACTGCCACTTCACATACAAGCGTAGTTGCTCGGGCTCTCCATAGATGTAAGGCTCGGGTGGAGTGGGCAGCGTCTCAATGCACAGGCTCAGCGCTCGGTCCTTGTCCTTCTTCTCAATGAGGTCGTAGACATCATCCACGACATCACCCATGGCCTTCCACCAATACTCGACAGCGTCGTGAACATTGGACCCACGAATGTGGTAATCTCGCTCCTCGCCACGTAGGCCGAGGACGCTGGAAAAGTAATACTGTTGAGGGCAAGTGCCAAAGGTGCCCGACGATGATTTTGTCACTCGGAGAATCTTGTCCTCCATGTCAGGGTCCCAAGCGTAGGTGCTTTTGTCATAGGACTTGAGCAAGTCCTTGTGCTCGTAGGTTTCGCGGTCGTTGTTGCCCCCTTCGGGGTTGGGATTCCATCTCACTTCCAATCACCTCGTAGCGCTCCTGCGAGTGTGTCAAGAGAGCGCATGTCACTGTCATCTCTCAGCCACACATTGTCGCAGATGGTTTTGATGTCTTCACCTTTTGAAGCGACATCGGCAGCGAAGTTCCAACCACGAATGATGACCTTATTGCGTGCCTCGGTCGTGAGCCACAGTAGAATACTACCCTTGCCCACATACTTCTCAAGTTGCTTCGGAGGCACCATGCGCTTGAGTTTATCCCAGTCTTCACCGCGAAGTCCCTTGACTTCTATTGGCTTCTCTTTGAGTTCAATGTCAGGGTTGTCGATGTCACCACGGTAGTTTGCGTTCATCGACTGATACAGACGGGTAAGGTAGACTTCGGCTGCAACCTCACAGCGAGCACCTACAATGGCACCGAAGAGACGGTTATGGCTGTAGACGCCAGTGCCAGCATTATCATGATGTTCCTTAGTCTTCTGAGCGTGCTCACGACACCACTCTACTTGCGAGTCAGTCAAGTTGATGGTGACCGCACCGTTGATGGTTTCGACCATAGCGTTCATCCGAAGTGGCCCCCCGGTGAGTTGGTCATTCGCTTGTATTCACGAGCGAAATTGGTTAGTGCCATCTCCTTGCTTTGAGCGATGACGTCAAGGTCAGCAACGTATTGTTCTTCAAGTGTAACGTCAATGCGGACGACTGAATCCCAAGGGAACAGGACATGTCCTTTGCCAGTGTCAATGGCCATGAAGGGGGAAAAGGGACCGTCAGGGAGGATAAACTCTCCCTCGACGGTGTCACTGGTGCCACCCGGCTTTGCGAATTCTACAGTCATTCTCATTCTTTCACCTCGTCAAATACGACATGTTGACAGGGTGGGCAGATGTGACCGAAGGGCACAGTCACGTTCCTTGGGCGCGTGTAACACCTATACATCAAAGCCTCACATTTTGGGCAATACACATACGGCACGCGACCCATTACTCCCCCACCTCCTGCATCAGCCGCTGCACGTAGACAGCAGCGTCCATGAGTTCCTCCTGCAGGTGCTGAAGCCAGTCAAGCAAGTCGAGGTCTCCGCGTTCCATGGTCACGCCATATTTCGCCTTACCTACCTTGGCTCGCTCCTGAATCTTCGCGCACACTTCGTCTTCTAATCTGCTCATCTCAATCACCAGTAACTTTTCGGGACTGTATCGCCCGCCGCAGCGGCGATGTCCCAACCGACGCTCTCGTAGAGGCGTTTCAGTTTAGACTTCACCAAGACATCGAGAACCTTGTCCCAGTCCACAATGTAGTTTGACAGTTCTTCTACCTCTCGGAAAGCCACGAATACTACCGGCGTGTCTTGACCCTTGATGGTCACGAAGTCAGCGATATTCTCCTTGACCCCCTTGATGTAAGTCCACGTCACGCTATCTCCCTTACGCCATGGGTCGCCTCCACAATGTTGGTTGTAGTATAATGCAGCCTTGGCACCGGGTGTCGGTGACTGATACTTCGTAGGTTCCTTGGTTAGACGGGTCGAACACACGGTGTGCTTGATAGGCACATCACCGCTCTTGACTGAGAGGGATAGAGCACGCAGTGTCTCGGTTACCTCCTCCTCTTCAGCCCCGTGTCCGATGAGACGCATGGCTATTTCTTGAATTTCCCTTGTGATGGGTGCGGAACTGGATGCCTTGATTTCGTAGCCCGATACCTTCAGTTGCCCTGCTTCATTCTCAGGCCACACCTTGTAACCGAAGTAGCGGTTCTTGACAGGAGCAGTTGTCCAGTAGTCGAAGTAGGTCTCCAACTCTACGTCCATGTGCGAGAGGTCCAGTTTCGAGCGGGCAGTGTCCGTGAGGTGTTGCGCCAACCCATGCGCCTTGTCGAATGGCACTTGGATGAAGGCGGAGTCGGTGTGCCCGAACAGTGAACGGTAGCCCAACTCTTCACTCTCACTCATCAAGTGACGGATAGCCTCACGTCCACGGAAAGTGATGGAGGATGCGATGTCGTTCTCAATCCACATACCGTCCACGGCTTTCATTCCGCACATGCCATACAGGGCATTCACGGCGATTTTTGCAGCAGTCTGCAGCATGTCGTAACCGAGACGCTCTTCGTTAGTATGAGCCTGCTTCATGAGGCGCTTGTATTCCTTTCTGAGGTCAAGCATCTCCTCAACGATAGAGGGCAATAGCCCCTTCTTGGTTTGGTCCCAGTGCGTGCCGTTACCGAGACTCTTGATACCCGGACCCGGCCCCTCTCGCTTCGTCTCATAGGACAGGTTGTCGCTGAGAATGATGTTGGGGTAGAGTGAAGCGTAGTCAACGAGCGCCACGCCTACGTGTCGACCGGGGATAGGGTCAGGAATGTGTGCTGCTTGCATGTGCTCACGGTTCCTGTTGCGAGCGCTCGGTGCCTTGAGGTCCGTGCGTCTACCGATGAGACCACGGAAGTATCGAGTCACTTTGTGAGTGCTACCCCATGAGACGCCACACAGTTTCTGCATGGCTACGAAGAAGTCGATAGCGTTGAGTCGCTCGGAGATGGCTGATAGCATAGTCGTATCGCGAACACAGTAGTCAACGAAGTGGTCGTAGTAATCATACCACCCGTTGAAAACAGTCATGTCTTCAATTTCATCAGTCAACTTCGACCCAAGTTCAAGTAGACCAGCGATGGTGTTGAGTTTGCGATTGGGTAGTTGACCTCGTCCCGACTTCTGCCAAAGCGTCTCAAAGCCACTACCGCTCTTCCAGTGTGCTGCTGAATCCCAACACAGGCGTCCCTTGATGGGTTGCTGTGTGTCCTTGTAGCCGCTGTCTTTGAACGGTTTGACCACTCGACCAAGAGGTGACATACGGTCAGGGTCGTCTAAGCGACGCAAGAGGTGGGGTAGGTCCGCCCACATGATGGCGTGAGCCACAAGAATGTCGGGGTCGCAAGCATCCATATGCTGTAGGAAAGCCTCGTGCATGGCCGCTTCACTACCGAACTGGTGTAGCATGTAACCACCCTCACGCTCGACATAGGACACGCTCATTGTATCGACTCCACGCTTCCAAGCGAAAGCAACAGGCACCTCGGCGTGACTGTCGACGACAGCCATGACAGTGGTGAAGTCCTCCTTTGGGTCCCACTCGAGGTCAAAGAACCACACACGAGGGTGAAACTCAGGAACCTCCTCGGGGTAGAAGTTGAGGAGGATTTGGTCGAGGTAGTTCAGGTCAGCCTCGTAGGTGTTCATCAGGTCCTTGACCTCCCACAGGTCATTCGGTTTGTCCACCTCAACCTTCACGAGCGCCACCCCGTCTCGCCCTGTGGCTTTCTCACCGAAGTGAACAGTAGCAGCAGGGATGCGGTTTGCCAAGCGGCTCAACTTCCACTGCGGTGTGTTTGCAGGAATCCAACAGAAGGGTCGCATGTAATCGTCGTCTTCAGGATGGATGGTGCGGGTGTGCAACTTGCCATCCTTACCTCTCGTTCTAAGGTAGAGCGAGGGTGCCCCGAAGGAGTCAGACCATTCGGGGTAGAACCAATCGACAATCATGCACTCACGCCCGTTGGTCAATCACGATAAGTAGGTCCTTGTCTTGCTCAACTGCAAAGATAGTGTTGGCGCCAAAGTGGACCTCAGCGGCCCCTTCCTTGAGCAAGCCGATGGCTTCCATGAGCCATGGTCCGTAAGTGGACTCAACACTCGCGTTGGGTCCAACAGGGTCGGTCAATGTCACTGTGCTGAACAGCCTTGCTTCGTGCCGCTTGCCAGCAGTGATGCTCAATTCAGCCTCTTCTGCATTGGCGATGACCCTGAAGATAGGGCTCGCGTTGAGGATGCCTCGCATCTTCGACACTGTCAGCAAGTCGGTGATGTTCACCGTGCCAGCGACTTCTAAATCGTAAGTGTGCCACTTGGTCCACTGAGATTCGATTGTCTCGTTGATGAGCCGCTCGATTAGGGGCACCTTGCTGTAGGACACCACGGCGGTGCTGCTGGGGAACTGCACCTTCGTGGTCCCTGCAATGATGTAGAGGGTCTTGCCCGCACCAAGTTGCCTGATGTTCACAGTGTCACCCTTGGCACTCTTTAGGAACTTGCAGGCTTTCTCCAATTCACTGATGTCGATGGTTCCGGGCTTCTTGACTTCGCCCTCGACTTCGCGCTCCTTGTGGAAGTAGTGAGACATGAAAGCCACCGTGGCCTTCATCGTGCCGTCGAGAGCGAAGGTCACCTTGAGGTCACCAACGTTCTTTCCGAACGATGAGAAGAAGGCCAACGCTTGCTTGCGGTCAATGACAACTTCTGCCATCAGATGCTCCCCCTGTATTTGCGAGGCTTGGCCCCCATGCCAACACGCTCCGTCATTTCGATGGGGAGGCGTCGTTGGTTGTCGCCGGTGATGTCAGCGAAGTCGGTGAGGCTGGACTGCTTGAGCACATGACCGCCGCAGTGCACACAGATGTGTGGCTTCTGCGTAGGCTCAGGCTCAGGCTTGCTGCCCATGACCTTCTTCCATAATTTCCATTTGCTCATCTTTCTCTCTCCTTGAATGGTGCACAGGTGGGGGGACGCGCAGGAAGAAGAAAGCAACACGCCTCCCCTGCGCCCAGCCACGGTAAGATACCGTGGGGGTGAAACCCTTCGCGCGTCTTTATTTTGCAGACCCCCGTGTTGTGCATCACAGCGAGCCGTCGTAGAGTTCGGGCAACCCGAACCACTGCGGCTCTTGTCCTGCCTCCGTGATGAGTGTCGTTCGCTTCTGACCTTGTAGACGAGCGTTGGTCTTGCTTTTCTCAAAGGTCACTTGGTATTCGCTACGGACAACTTCGCCCGTCTCATCATCATGCACGTCCTTGCGGTCACAGATGAGGATTTGATAGACGAAGTTGTTGCTGGCCTTCTCCCAGTCGGGGCGCCACTGCGGTGCAGTGTCCTCACTCTTACCGAAAGAATAGTTCGTCAGACGCAGGTGCGTCTCCCAAAAGACACGCACGCCCGCTTTGACGAGGGCTCGGCACAGACCAGTGAGTTGATGGAAGCGAGTCTTGCGAATCGCCCAGTCCCACTGGTGCCCGACCTTCTTGTTCCAGTCAGCGGCTTCGATGCCGTCCTTGGCGATGTTGAGGTCGACGATGCGCATGCAGTTGACGCACACGCTGTCCCACAGGTCAACACCGGTGACGTGTAGGCCCCACAGGCGAGTGCCCGTGTAGTCGGGGTCACGTTGCTTTTGAGCGATGTCGACGGCGAACTGCACGATGCTCATGACGCGGTCGTGTGTAGCCGGGTAGTCGTAGGCGGTGCGGTCACCGCGAGACATGACCCATGGTTCCCAACACTTGATGCGAGCCTCGTGAGCATGGAACGCCGACTTGTTGGCAGCGCCGCCGCCCTCAAAGTCGAGAATCCACAGTTCCTCAGCACCCTCACGAGCACGCTCGTCCTTGGTGAATGCGTCCGTCACGATGGCAGTCTTGCCTGTGTTGTCGTGTCCGGCGATGCCCATGAAGATGTGAGTCTGCGGAGTGTTGTCCATCATGGAGAGTTCCTTCTGCAAGGCCTCGAACGGGTTGTCATCCGTGCGCTTGTGTGCGGGGGTAGTCTCGATGACTGCTTGCGCAGCCTCTTCTTTTGCTGCTTCCTTTGTCTTTCCGAATCCTGCCACTCATCTCACCTCAGTTGAACTGACCTCGTCCGGTGTCGCCACCAGTCGCACGTCGGCGAATGCGACGCGGGTCGGCGAAGACACCCATGACCTTCAGGTTGGGGATGTCGTTCCCGTCCTTGCGCTTGACAGCAATTTTCCCGCACACGAGCACGGTCGAGCCCTCAGCGTAGGGAATCTCTTCGTCACCGTTGAACGCTGCGAAGGGCACCGTCAAGTCGTTGCATGCGCTCCCAATCCAGCACATGACCTCACGGAGGTCGCGGTTGCTGTGCATGCTTTGCATGGCGCTCGAAGAGAGCGAGAGCGAGTAGGTGCGGCCACCTTCGTCGTAGTCGCTGTCACGCGCTTCAGATGAGAGGCGGTTGACCGTTCCCTTGGTGAAGACCACAGGGCCTGACTTGGCTTGCTCACCGTTCATGCTGAAGGTGCGTGCGCCTGCCTCGAATGCTTCAACGAGGTCCTCAAGGGCGGTGAAGTGTCCGTGCAACTCGAGGTCCGTCCACATCTTGAACGGATTCAAGAACGGGCGCACATCGCTGTCAACGAAGTCATCCGTGTAGGTGATGTCATCCTTGATGCCGAGGCTCGTGCTGAGCACGTCCTTGAAGCCCTCGGGAGCATTCTCGTTCGGCATGCGTGCGTTGATTCGACATGGCTTGCCGATGCTCACGTTCATGCTTGCGTCGTCACCTTGGCAATCAAGGCGCCACAGTTGGATGCTGTTGTCATTGGTGAACTCGCTTTCAGGAGCACCAAGGAAGAAGTAGTTGCGACCCATCATGGACATGGCCTTGGGGCGACCGGCCTTGGTTAGAAGACAGATGCGCTCACCATCAGCGATGAATGAATGGTCAGGAACCTCGTTGGTAGAAAACTCCGTGCGTCGCTCACCGTTGCTGGTGTTCAGCATCCACACGCCATCACCCTTGGTGAAGTGTCCGACGAAGCCGCTACCAACAGCAGCACCGGCATCAAGAGTGAAGTCACGCTTGGCTCGCTTGACGAGTCCTGCGCGACGGTCACGGGAAGCGGGCTCCACACCAGTGAACATGCCGACGAACGGCACGCCGCCGTAGGTTCCTCCACCACCGCCACCGTCGGTGCGAGTCTCGACGAGCATCTGCTCGGCCCAGTCCTCCAACAAGTCATCATCTTCAGCGGATGGGTCCTCACACAGGTATTCCTTGGCAATGTAGTCATGGAACTGCTGAGTCACATCAGCAAGTTCCTTCTTGGTGCGCTCAGCATACTTGCTAAGGCGTTCCACTACGCCGGAAGGCAATCCGGTGCTGTCATTCGTTTCGTTTTTCTCGTATTCTGGTTCTTCGTATTCGTCACTCATAGGTGCTCACCTCCTTCTTCAGCCTCGAAACGAGGCAGTCCACGAAGGAATAGGGACCGATGGGCCACTCATACATGTGAGGCACCATCTCACCGAGCACGGCCATAACCGCGAAGGTGGTGTCGGGGTCCAACTCAAAGAAGGACGTGAGGTTCTGATGAAAAGAGCGCATGACTTGGGTCAACGTTTGACCCCGGTCAAGCATACCGTAGAGCGTGGCACGCATGTCCATCCACTCACCACCCACTGCAGCGAGGGCGGCATGGTTGTCTTCGCACTCACGAGCCAAGGTGAGGAAATACTCAGGGTCGTCGTGCATACTCCATGTAGCCACAGCCATGCGCATGTCACCGCCGGAAGTATGCATCAGGGCTTCTGCAGCACGAGTCCACTGCTCCTCATTATCGTAAAATGCGTCACCCAACTGTTGCTTCCTGAGTTGTAGGAGGCGCAAAGTCCCCTCCTCTTTGGTGATGGGTCTAAACTCAAATGTGGTGCAGCGGCTTTTGATAGCAGGGCGAATCTTGCTGACGTCATTTGCCGTGAGAATGAAGAGACAGTTGCTCGAGAGCAACTCAATGATTTGTCGTAGCGCGTCCTGCGCTGCTGGGGTGAGGCCATCGGCCTCATCAAGCAGGATGACGCGACGCTTAGCACCAAGCGCCTTCACGCTTGCCCACTGCTTGAGATGGTTGCGAATGAAGTCGATACCCCTGTCATCACTGGCGTTGGTGATGATGAAGTTGGCTGGGTCATAGAAGTCACCCAGCGAAGCGCGAGCCAGCAGTTTGGCCACGGTGGTCTTACCCGTGCCGGGTGGCCCGTAGATGAACACGGCAGCGGGGTATGAGTCCCTGTCTACCCATCGCTGGGCCTCGGTTACGAACGGGGCCTGACCGGCCACGTCGTGCAACCCTAATGGCTCAATCTGCATGGTGACCCTCCTTTGATGACTCCTTAAGTAGGGAAAGACTCAGTGCCTCGTTTTCACCGTCGTAGTCCTCCGCCCATTTGATGAAGTCCTCATAGGCACGGGGCGGCGGGTTATCGTGAACCCACAGGAACATGTGGAGTCCGTATTGGTCGGCGAACTTGTTGCGTAGGTTGTGCTTCTCACCGAAGTGTAGAATCCACGCGAGCCACTTCGTTAGGTCCTCTTGCGTCTCATAGTTGTCCTTTACCTCAAGTCCAGCGATGTCCAGCGCTTCCCATAGGATGCGCTGAGCGTGGACTGGCACAGGCTTCTGCCATCTAACCGCTGTTCGCACTCGGTAGCCTGCTGGTCTGTCACTTGCCACGGAGACGTTGACGCTGAAACGCGTGCCTCCGAGGATGTAACCGACCCCCGTCCACATTTCGCGCTCATCGACCATCTGCATGTTCCAACCCCCTCTCGATAAGTTCAGTGAACTGAGTCACGTCACCGATGCCTAAGTCAGGACGCATGTCCACGAAGAGGCACTGATTGATGTGACCTTCAGTATCGACTGAAAGAATAGCGGCTTCTACTACAGCACATGAATCTTCTTCTACCTCGCGAATACTCGCATCAGGAACACCAATGATGGCAACCGGCTCGTAATCGTCCAGTCCGTCCAGTGCGGCAAGGGTCCAGTGACTCTCATCAATCTCATGCAAGCGGAGGAAGACTCGGGAGCGATGGGCATACATGACGTAACCCATCACCTCGTCGGGCTCAAAGTGACTCGATGCTTGCACGAGACGAATACACTGAACGTCGTCGTCGTTGAGCCTGCGCATAATGTTCTCCCATGCTCCATGCTCGCTCAGTGTGTAGGACTCAGCGTCGGTTGGGATGCGCTCGCTCCACATCTGAGCGTGGTCGTTAGCAGGGATGCGGTCGATGATTTGGTCACCTGCCCACTCAATCAGGTAGTCGTTAGCATGCACCGAACTCAAACGCTCGCCTGAGCGTGCCCTCGCTTCACCACGCCACGTAAAGTAGAGTTGGCCGTTCGGGACCACGACGGCGATGTGCCCCTCTTCGGGTGGCGTGAGTTGACGCCATGAACGCCAACGCGCAGGCGCAGGGAACGAAGGGTGACGCCACCACTCACTTAGAGTGAAGATTGAGTTGGGGTCGTCGAACATCTTGATGAGTGTATCACGAGTCATGCTTTGCTTGATGACTGCTGATGGTAACTCCATCATGCTCGACATGATGCTGAAGAAGGAACGCTTGCTGATGTCAGGCTGTGCCTTCATCAGATAACGCCACAGCAACCGAGCCTCCACTTCATTGAAGCGGTAGGCGATGTCGGTGAACTCCATGTCCTCAAACGGTAGAGCGAGCACCTGCTGACAAGTCATGGCGCGAGAGCCTGAACGATTGCTTTCGGATGCGAGAGCATACCACGTTGACTCGTCGGGCAGCATGTCGGCAGCAACGTCGTAGAATAGCGACAGTTGGTGTGCTACCTTACCGATAGCAGTGCTCGTCGACACTCGTGCGCGGTCGGGGTAGAAGAACTCGTAGAAGTAGAGTGCCTCTTCCTTTGTGCTCAGGCGCTGCAACTGTCCCCGTTTGGGAGAGCCGAGTCTGATACGCTCATGAATGTCAGCGAGCACTGCGAACTTCATGCGAACTCCTCGACGAGTTCTGTGAAGTCTGATTGCCACGAACTCGGTCGAGGCTGAGTGCCGACGCCGAAAATCTCCAGCGTGTGGTTTCGCATCTTGACGGCGCTGGTCTTCATGCCGCTACGCTTCGCCACGAGGTAGATGCAGTCGACCATGAGGCCGTGCGGACTCCGCACACCGAACCAGTCAGGCGACTGCTCAATGCGCATCTGCAGCATCTTCGCAGCGGCGAACTGCTCGACGTTGAGTCCAAGACTCGTCGCCAGTTCCAGCGCCCTATCGTGTTCAGAGTGTGCTTCAACCGCACGCCTGAGCGCATCGGCTTTCTCACTCATTAGCATCCTCGCCTCGTGCTGTGTAGACTGCGATGACGTTGTTGCTCGCAACAAGTGCCGCGCGAAGGGCAGCGCTCTCACGCTCGAGTTGACGCATGAACTCAGTCGCAGCGTCGCCACCGCCCCGCTTCAACTGCTCCAGTTGCCGACGCAGTGAAGCGTTGTCGCTCTCAAGCGCACTGATGACAACACGCAACTCAGCGAACTCCTCGTTGGCCTTGTCGACCATGAACTGTGAGATTTCAACCATCGGGTTGTCCCCTCCCTTTCGCGCCTGACGCGCTGCCGTAATCTTCGCGGCACGCGCCTTCATCTTGCTCTCGACGTCTTCGCCTGTGGGCAGGGAGTTCTTCGGCCCAGTCTTACGACTCGGCTTGATGGGGCCAGTTGATTCGCCACGTCGCTCGACCTTCACGCCACTCTTACGCAGGTTGCTCAATCGCGTGTAGACTGAGGCTTGTGTTCGCCCCAGTAGCACAGCGATGTTCTTGGTCGTGGTGCCCTTGGCCCACTCCTCACGCAATCGCTCGTCGTCTTTCTCAGTCCAGTTTCCTCGGTTCTTGTTGGTCATGTGTGTGCCTCCAGTTGTTCATCCACTTCAGCCTTGATAGCGCTCACGTCCATGTGCGCGGTGCTCAGGGGGATAGCCTGCATCTTGAGCAGCGTGTCACCCGAGCGGGTGGACATCGTGTGCCCGAGAATCTTTTCGAGTGCTGCGTTGAGTGCAGTCTCGTGCTTGTTGTTGTCTTCGATGGAGTCGTCAGCGATGATGGCAGCGATGTCTTTGAGCGCTTTCTCCACCACAGGTCCGATGGTGTTAGGGTCAGCATCGGCAGGAACGAAGTTGCGAATCGCCATACCAAGCAGTCGGCGCATGATGCGCTTAGTCGGCAACTTGCGAGCGATGCGTTGCTCGACAGCAGCGCAACGTCGGTAGCCTCGACCGTGAGTTTTACCTCCGGTGTGCGGCTCAGTCACGAGCATGATGCTCGAGCCAGTGAGCATGTCGGTGAGCATGAGTTGAGGGTCGGCGTAGTAGTCCTCGCTCGTGTCGTGCAGGGACTTCTCACGCTTCTCAATCTGCGCCGCCGCAGTCTTGAGTGCCTTGGCTGTGCCATCGGTCCAGTCCATCTCTGAGAGTTGCTTCATTTTGTTCATCTCCTTACTCTGTATATACACTATCATTTAGTGTGATTTTCTTCCCGTCAATGTTGATTACGATATTACCTTGCTCACTTGGGACAGGCTTCTCAACAATCTTTTCGACAATCCTTTCAACTTCTACCGGCTTTTCAATGACCGCAGGGAATTTTGGATAAGGATAAGG
>Ga0187217_1000003_pt1 | contig 81815 bp, 82 predicted proteins | sample 15SPOviralmetaG_FD_130165 | JGI IMG/M metagenome (GOLD analysis project Ga0187217, IMG submission 130165) | Marine viral communities from the oligotrophic San Pedro Time Series (SPOT) site, San Pedro Channel, CA, USA - 15 SPOT_SRF_2010-09-15... | ecosystem: Environmental > Aquatic > Marine >... | reverse complement strand
TAACATTATGATGACGATGGAAGCAACTCGTGAAGAGGTGCAAGAATCCATAGACGAAATCATAATGAGCAAATTTTAATGAAACATTTATTAACCTCCCTCTTATTACTTATTGGTCTTACATGTTTGGCTCAGCCAACATACTTAGATCTTACAATCCAACTTGATCAATATCCACCAGAAACTGCTTGGATAATAACTCAAGGAACTGATACAATTATTACTAGTCCTAGTTATGCTAATACACCTCCTAATACTTTAGTTGAACAAAGAGTATTCTTAAATTCTAATACTGATTATACATTTACAATTGTTGATACCTTTGGGGATGGTATTTGTTGTGAATTTGGAGATGGATTTTTTATAACTGCTAATAATTGTGATGGTGTAATATTTGAAGAATATGAATTTGGATCATCCATAGCTAGCTATGATTTTAATTTAACTCCTTGTGAATTACCTACCTCAGATATAACATTTAGGGTTAATTTAGCTAATGCACCACCAGAAATAGAAACCCCAGGTGTATTAGGTAACTGGAATGGTTGGCAAGTTATTCCTATGATTTATGATGAAGATGATGAATGGTTTGTAACAATTCCTATCCAATCAGGAAATTATATTTGGAAATTTGCTGACTTCAATAACCCAGATTTACAGGAATTACCTGTTGGTGTCGGTGAAAATTCATGTTTTTTATTTGATGGTAATGGATTTGTAAACAGAACTCTAGAAGTAATTGAAGAAGAAAATCAAATGCTTCTTAACTATTGTTGGGAATCATGTTTACCTTGTGGTGCTATTCCTGGATGTTCTAACCCTAGTGCTATTAACTGGAGTCCTTGGGTTAATTTTGATGATGGGTCATGTGTAACACAAAATATTGATTGTCCTTTAGGTGAAGCACCAATTGAAATAGTAGTTACTCCTGATAACTTCGGACCAGAAACTAGTTGGATTTTATTTGGGGACCAAGGAGGTATAACTTCCGCTCCTATAGGCACGTATTCAGGAGCAGCACCAGGTATCCCAATTTCTACTGCTATATGTCTACCTATAGGAGCTGATTATGATGTAGTAATAGCTGATTCCTATGGTGATGGATTATGTGCTTCATGCGCTACTAATAACCCTAACTTAGAGAGTGGTAATGTTCAAATATTCAACTGTAATGGAGATACTTTATATAACCTCCAAGATGAATTTCCTGATGGAGATTTTGGATACGAAACTTTATCTACTATGTTTACCCCAACAGTATGTGGTGATATAACTGATATAGTAGGTTGTACCGATCCTGATTTTATAGAATACAATCCAGATGCTATTATAGATAACCCACTTGAATCTTTTTGCGTTACTCCTATTGTATTAGGATGTTTAGATGAAACCCAATTTAACTATAATCCTGAAGCTAACACTGAAGATGTTATTCAATTTTGTGATTATACTTTAACTATTACAGATGGTGTTGGAGATGGTTGGTTTGGTAGTTGGATTGGAATACACCAGCAATGGTATTTTTCACCCCAATACCAAATGGGTCCTAATGATGGTACTGAATTATCATTTAATGTACCCGGTTTAGATGCTTCTAAAAAAACTTATATATATTTCTTTACTACTCCACAATCAATTAATACTATTCAACAGTGTGGATTTACTTTAACCAATCCTGGGGGTGATGTTATTTTAGATATTCCTTTCTTTAGTGCAGTTCCTTTTACTGAAGAAAGTGGATGGTATGTTTATGAAATAGATTTATATTGTGGTAATACATGTGAAGAATTTATTTATGGTTGTTTAGATAATATAGCAGTTAATTATAATGAAGAGGCAAATACTGAAGATGAAAGCTGTTATTATCAACCAGGTTGTACTAGTGCTGGTTATTTAGAATATTATACTCAAGGATTTGAAGCCGATTTTGATAATGGTAATTGCCAAACATTAGCAGTATTTGGTTGCACAGATATAGATGCCTTTAATTTTGATGAAGGAGCTAATGTAGACAATGAAACATGTGTTGATAAAATATTTGGTTGTACTAATGAATTAGCATTCAACTATGATCCATTAGCTAACACTGATGATAACTCATGTATACCCATTATAGAAGGTTGTACTAACCCTGAGGCATTAAATTACACCCTTGAAGCCAATACAGAAGACTTCAGCTGTATACTTCCAATTTTAGGTTGCACTGACCCAACATCATTTAATTATAACCCACTAGCTAATACAGATGATAATTCATGTATAGAAGTAGTATTTGGGTGCACAGATGAAACTGCGTTTAATTATGATCCTCTAGCTAATACAAATGTAGGATGCGAATCTATAGTTGAAGGATGTACTGATATAGAAGCCTTTAATTTTAATGTTAGTGCTAATGTAGACGATGGATCATGTGAATCTATAGTATTTGGTTGTACAGATGAAACTGCTTTTAACTACAACCCAAATGCTAATACGAATGTTGGTTGTGAATCCGTAGTTGAAGGTTGTACTGATGAAGAAGCTATTAATTATGACCCCCAAGCCAATACTGATAATGGTACTTGTGAAGCTGAAATATTTGGTTGTACCGACCCTACAGCATTTAATTATGATGAGTTAGCAAACACAGATAATGGATCTTGTGAAGAAATAATATTTGGATGTATAGATGAAACAGCCTTTAATTATGACCCATTAGCTAATACAAATATAGGGTGTGAATCCTTTATTGAAGGTTGTACTGACCCATCAGCATTTAATTATAACCCAGAAGCCAATACTGAAGACTTTAGTTGCATTGAAGTAATATATGGTTGTACTGATCCACAAGCAGCTAATTATGATGAAGAAGCAAATACAGATAATGGTACATGTGAAACAGTATATGCTAACTGTGTAGATTCAGTAGTTGAAACTTATAATTTATTAGAATTAGAAAGTGAATGCTTTGCTTGGGTAATTGATGTTAGCCCAAGTTGTTGTAATAATGAATGGGCAGATGGGTGTCAAACCATTTATAATTACTGTGATGAAAATACAGTAACTAATATAGTAGAGTTTGGTGAAACCCAAATAATTGTATTCCCTAACCCAACAAGAGATCGCATAAATATCGCAAGTAATTTGCGTATAAACGCAGTCCTCTATAACTCCATAGGACAGCCCGTGTTACAAGAAACTAACGTAAATCAATTAGATTTAAGTCAATTTGAGGCAGGTATTTATAATTTAATCCTAACTTATAATGATCTTATGTTTACTAAAAAAATTGTTAAACAATGAAAAAGCTTTTAATCACTTTATTATGTTGTGTACCTCTTTTAGTACAAGCCCAACAACTTAAAGATTGGGGTAAAAAACAACTCAAATTTGCTACTTTTTATACCGCTGTAACGGGTAATAATTCATTAGCAGATATTAGTATTTACTCTATAAATCCTGCCACTGGTATTTTAGAAGAAAACATTGAGTCTACCCCTTTTGATTATACCCTAGCTTTTGGTGTTAGAAAAATAGCTCGTTTGGATTATGAAAATAGAAAAAATGTATTCTACAATGGTACTGAAACATCAGTTTCAGATGCTGCTACAGTAGGTAATGTAGAAGGCTTAGAATATTTATTTGAATTTGATTATAAAAGACAACAAGGAAGTAAATTTGTTGATCAACAGCACTTTTTAAGATATGTTCATGATCATTGGATTTTAAAAGTAGAGTATGTGCAAGATGGCTTTGCTGATCTAAGATATTTTGAAGCTTCACAACGCTATAGATATAATATAGCTAAAGAATTTTCTCTAAACATTGGTTTAGTTCAACGTTTTTCTGAACCCTATGGATTTGATCCCTTATCTGAATTAGCGGGAGCTGATTTTACAAACATAGCTATTGAACAAGGTTATGGTACTAATTTTGAAGGAGAATGGATTAACCCAAGTGGAGATATAGTGGCCGAAAATAATATAGTATGGAATGCTGTTACTCTTCCTAACGTATTAAATGAATATGTTGATCAAGAAAGAGCTTTGTTACCCTATCAATGGAATCATTCATTAGTATTAGGATATGATTATTATCACTATACTAAATCATTTTGGCTCCACTCTTGGGCAAGTGTATTACCTCTCCATGTAAGTGCTAAAAACGAATACTCATATACCAACTTTGTTGATGGTAATACTTGGTTTGACTACACAGGCGGTTTGATTTTAGGGTGGCAAGTAAATAAACAATTAGGATTATTTTCCCAAGGAAAATACCATAAATACTGGAATAGATCGTGGCATGATTTTTCAGTCGGTTTTAATTATAGAATAATTTAAAACAACACAATCATGGCATTTAAAGATATTTTTAAAGACGAAAACGACATTAACGAAAAATCAGTAGTTGGCTTTGCAGCATTTGCTATTATGGTTTTATTTGCTATAGCGGATTTAACCACAGGATATATAGGTAAAGATTTAATGATTAATGATTATATTTATAATTCATTTGTTATTATAACACTGGGTAGCTTTGGTATAGCGGGGCTAGAAAAATTTGCTAAATAATGTATGAATACAAAGCAATAGTAGATAAAGTAGTTGATGGTGATACTATCGATTGTACTATTGATTTAGGTTTTAAAACCTGGAAAAAAATAAGAGTTCGAATGGCGGGTATTAATACCCCTGAATCGAGAACAAGAGATTTAGAAGAAAAAAAATTAGGCCTTGCCGCTAAAGATAGATTAGTAGAAATCCTAGAATGTAATAATAATAAGTGTGTATTAAAAGTTTCGGGTGTAGGAAAGTTTGGGAGGGCTATAGCTACGGTTTTAGTTGATTCAATTTCCCCCCTAAATGGTAGTGATGGTATAACATTAATTAATGTTAATCAACAATTAATTAAAGAAGGACATGCTGTTGAATATCATGGGGGAAAAAGATAATATACGTATGTATATAACTAATGTATTATGCATAAAACTATTAATTGGTCAGGTTACGAGTGGATAACTAGAGAAAGGTGGGGTAATGTCCATGCTGATAAGCTTTATTGTTATTATAATCCCAGTTGTGTTTTTATAGATAACTATAAATATTTACATCTTTTAACTAAAAAAGAGCCCAAAAAATTTAAAATCAGACAGGGTGATCAACAAACCGTTATTGAATCTCCTATAGGAGTAGGTTTAATTTCATCTAAAGAAAAATTTGGGTATGGTTATTATGAAATAGAAGCTAAATTACCTTTAGGAGAAAATTTATGGCCCGCATTCTGGATGTGGAGTTGGGAAGGATGGCCTCCAGAAATAGATGTTTTTGAAGGTTATACTGATAATCGTAAAGGATATTTAAAATTTAATCGTTTTAACCCCTTTGGATTTTATAATTTAAACTCGAATTTTCATTATAAAGATATTAAAACTAGTAAAAATGCCAATGTTAAAGCAAAAACACATTTTTTTGGTTTTAAAAACCCCGCTACTAATTTTATTAAATATGGTCTTAAGTACTTAGAAGATGAAATTACTATTTTCTATAATGGAAAGGCTGTAAGATCTTTACCTAAAGATTTATTACAATATTTCAAAGGACATTCAATGAATGTTATCATTAATAATCATGTAACTAAAGAAGTAGATGTAACCAAAGAAAATTACTCAGATTTTATTATTAAAAACTTTAAGCATGAGCCTTTGTAATTTTTCTATATTTATAACAAAATAACCAACAGATGGCTAACAAACTGACTGAAAATAATGATAATTTTTATGGGTATAAAAGAAGCCCTAAAAAACGTGCTAAGGCTTCTGAGTCTTATAAGGGTGTAGATATGGAATTTGAATCAGTAAATCCCTATGAATTTAAAAAAGGAATGTATTGTGAGTTAGAAAAAATGGGTACTTCTCTTAGGGAGTCTGAATCTGATCAAAGAGAAAAGGCTACTGAAACTGTTCTTAAAAATTTAAAAGATGTTCCTGCTTATTATTCTTATATGGAACATTATGAAGCAACTACTCGTAATATGGATAGAAAACCTTCTTTTAAAACTTTCTTAAAAGAATTAGAAGGCCATTCAATGAAAGAAGTAGGTGAAACCTTTACTGAAGATAAAATGAAAGAAATTAAGCTTAAAGAAAATATTAGAGCTGAGGTTAGAAATAAGATTAACGAACTTTTTAAAAAATAAAATAAAATGACTATTGAAGAATTAAACAAACTTATTAAAGAAGAGCTTGATGCTTTTCTTGAAGCTGAGGGTGATGATGATACCGAAGGGGGTGATGATATTGAGGTAACTACTGATGAACCTGCTATTGACACTGGTGAAGAAGCCATGGATTTACTCCGTCAAATTTATGATATGATTAAGCCACAGGTTGAACCCGAAGGTGGGGATGATATGGATATGGATATGGGTGACGAGGAAGCTCCTGTAGATGATGAAGCTGCTGATGAGGAGCCAGAAGAAGATCTTGATGAAGCCGTTGATAACCATACATTCTTCAGAGGTGATAATGCTAATCGTGTTGTTCCTAAAGCAAAAGATGTACAAGGTACACGTGAAAAAGCTTCTTTAAAAGAAGGATTTGAAGGAGCAGCCCGCCTTAAAAAACTTGCTAATATTAAAAAATAATTTCAATGGTCAATATAGACGCTTTATTGTCAGAATGGGCGTATAGATGTGAGAAGGGCTATCCAGATATGGATAGCCCCTCTGATCTTAAGGTTCTTAAGGATATCCTTAATGAATGGGAAATTTCACTGCCCGAGTTTCAAGAACAAATTATTACAGAACAAGAAAAACCTTCAAAAAGATCATCTGCCTCAGTAGTTCAGTTAATTCAAAAAATGGCTAAGGAAGGGGTATTAAAGGATAATCATATAGAATTTTTAACTAGATATCTTAATAGCAGGCCATTCCAAGAAAATATTGATGAGTATTTAGGTACTAAAAATATTGATGGAAATACTTTTGGTAAAGACGAAACTGCCGCTAACGAAAAGGTATTTCAAGTATTACAATCTGAAGAACAAGTAGATAAATTTTCAGAGTATATAAAAAATCCACTTAAACTCTCTAATTTGCCCGAGAGAGGTAATTTATTTGATGAAGTTAAAAAAGCATCTGGGCTTACAGATTTAGTAATACAAAAATTACTCCATATAAAAGGCCAAGAAGAAGGAAGAGGTGTTGGTAAAGCAGAGATATTCTTATCTATGTTTTTTGGTGATGTTAAAATGAGAGTAGTAGGGAAAGGTGATTTAACATGGAACGGAAAATATCTAGAAGTGAAAGGATCTTCTGCTAGATTAGGGGGAAGAGGTACCCCATGGCAAGGATTTAAAAATTCTATTTTAGGTCAATTAGCACAAGAATACGATAAAAGTGATAGAAATCTTTCTAGTTTAATTAAAAACCTAGCAGATGAAGTTGACCCACCTACTGATATCCCAAAATTAAGAGATGGTATTAAGGAATTTGCTAATGCTGTTTATGGGAAAAGTGATATAATCGATAAAGTAGTTGATGAATTATCTGAAGAAGATTTAAAAAATGGAGAGAAAGTTAAAAAAGCTTTAATTAAATTATATTATACCCATTATACTAAAGCAGAAAATGTTGATCACTTTATATTTGTAAATACTTCTATTAAGAAAAATAAAGAGGGGGAAAAAACATTTGCGCCTGCTAATTCTAGGTATCGCTTATTTAGTGCAGATGATATAGAAAAACTTATAGATACTAATCAGATGATAACAACATCATCTCCTGCTGTAGATAACCTATATCCATCTCTCAATACAATTTAATTTGGCTTTTCATCTTTCTTTATGTATCTTCCCTTACTGTAGGGGGTAAGGGTAAGGGTCGCAACGGATCGCACAGTCGCATATTATGTCATTAAACAGTTTTTTCGATAGTATAGATACAGACGCACAGTTCGATGTGTGGCGTGATTCTATCAAGCAAAAATTAATTCACTTAAAAAACACAATTCCCTTAGAAAATAGAAGAGAATTGCACTATGTTGGTGAAACATTAGAATTCCTTGATTCACTTAATATTTTAAGTAGTGATTTTTTAGCCCATAACCCTGAAGCACAAAGTAAAACCCATTTTAAAGAAAGATTAAGAGTGTGTAATTCTTATTATGAAAAATTTGGAAAACGGTAAAATGGTTCGTATATTCATTAAAAATATTTAATATGGCTTATAAACAACAATTACAAACGGCATTAGACCGTTTAGATCAAGGATTAGCTCGTGTACACAGTTTAGTAAAACGTGGAGAAAATGCAAAAGCACTTCATTTTATGGAAAATGATTTAAAAGAACTATATGAAGAGTTGCAAAATATAATTTCAATTCAACCTTCAAATCATAACCCACAAGTAGGATTCTTAGAATGATAGGAGCAGATCAAATTAAAGCTAATTTTGAATCTTTTAATAAGGTTTTAGAAGCAAATTTTAAGGACGAACGTCTTAAAAAATTAAAAACCCTTACTGACTGTCTAAAGGAACGAATGATGTTTGCTCCTGCGTCTACTAAGGATTGGTTTAATAACGCATTCCCTGGTGGTTATTTAGATCATGTTTTACGCGTAAATAAAATAGCTAACCAACTACATAAATTATATATGTTTCATGAGGCTAATGAGTCTTACACAGAAGAAGAACTTAATTTTGTATCTTTATTCTGTCAATTAGGTAAATTAGGTGATTGGGATAATGAATATTTTACTAAAAATGATTCTGACTGGCATGTTAAGAATTTAGGTATGGTATATAAATTCAATGAAAATGTACCAGCTATGAAAATTTATGACCGCACTATGTATCTACTACAGGATGCTGGTATTAAAATTTCACATAATGAATATCTAGCTATTCGTAATCAAGAGGGTTTATTTGATGAAAGTAATAAGTTTTATTTTTACAGTGGACAGAAAGAAACTAAATTTAGAAGCCACCTCCCATTATTAATTCATCAAGCTATTCAAACAGCTCAAGAAATTGAATATCAAATGTGGAGTTCTGGAAATTCGGTCATACAACAACCGTCTAAACCTGCAAATGCTTCCAAAGCTGATAAAAGTATAAGGAAAGCTAAAGCAATTAATACTGAAAATAACCCCAATTTCAACGAAAAAACAAAATCAATCATTGATTCATTCTTCACAGACTAATGGAAATTATAATAGGAATATTAGTAGCACTTTTAATAGTAGCTGGCTTTGCACTTCGTAATCTCGTAAAGAAAAACGAAATATTAGAGGACTTTATATCAAAACAAAGCGAAGCTATTGATTATTGTGATAAAAGATTAAAGCAAATAGATGATAAAGGATCATTTATTGCTGATGATGAGGTAGGTTGGTTTTTTACCGAACTTGGGAATATACAGGAGGCACTAAATGAATTTCGCCTTCGCTAACTTACATGCCCCGAAAAAAAAGCAAAAGACTGTATTTTACAGAGGATACCGAACTAGCAATTGTAGAATATTTAGCTAGTGAAGATCAAAGTGAAAGAAATAAAATCTACAATTCAAGGATCCATTATTCCTTTTATAAATTAGCTGAAAATCTTATTCATACTTTTAAGTTTTATTATACTGAGGTTGAAGACTTAGAGGATTTAAAACATGAAGTTGTAACATTTCTGTTAGAAAAATTACATTATTTTAAAGTTGGGAAAGGAAAAGCTTTTTCTTATTTTAGTATAGTAGGAAAAAATTATCTTATATTATATAATAATAAGAATTATGCTAAAAAGAAAGCTAAAGTAGATTTACTAGAAGCTGATACTGATAATGGTGTATTAAACACTATGGAAAATAAAGAAAGGCTAAAAGAAAAAGTAGAATTTTTAGACCTTTTTATAGATAAAGTTGATCGTAAATTGCATGTTATTTTTAATAAACAGGATGATTTAAAAGTAGCTGATGCGGTCTTAACTCTTTTTAAAAAAAGAGAATCTTTAGAAATATTTAACAAAAAAGCACTTTATATTTATATTCGTGAGATTACGGGATGTGATACACCTGCTATTACTAAAGTAACTAAGGTCCTTAAAAAATATTATATTAAGGCCTATGGACAGTGGGAATCTGGAAAACCAATAGTTCTATAACTCATATATTTATTATTATGAGTAACCCACTTGATATATTATTATTTAATGGAAAAACATCATCTGATGTATTTAAGGAAATATACGATAATAGTAAGAAAAAAGATAAACAAATAAATTCTTTAATTGCTGAGTTAAAACCCTTAATACAAAATATAGGAGATGCCCCAGTAGTAGTTCCTCTTATTAAAGAATATTTAGAAGTAAGTGTTAAAAATGATGAACATCTTATAAAGATGATGGCGGTCATTCAAAGAATGCAAAACAATAATGGTTCTAGTGGGGGTGATTCATTACTAACAGATGAAGAACTTAAACAACTTCAACAAATAGCAGAAGAAGTAGCAACTGATGGCAAGAAACCAACTACAAAGTCTTAAAGGACAATCTTTTAATGGAACTGTTACTTCTCCCAATACTCCTTCTATTTTTATAGGAAGGGTTTTTGATATTATATTAGATGATAAACATCCATTTTTTTCTAAAAAATTAAATGGGTTTGATTCGTCTTACATAGGATGTGTTTTTTGGGGGTCTCTTGCATTAAAAGAGGGGAAAAAAGAAATAGACCCATTAACTCTTAATATAGCTAAACCTTATTTTAATTCGTTTTCTTATTTTCCTATAAAAAATGAAATTATAAGTTTAATATTAGCTCCTAATAAAAACCATTATGAACAAACCCAGGGCTTTACTTCTAATGCAGAATATTATTACTTTCCCCCTGTAAATATTTGGAATAGTAGTGGATATAATCCTTTACCATTAGATAGTGATACTAAAACTAAAGGCAAAAAAGTTAATCAATATATTAATAGTATTAATAATATTAATATCCAGCAGGAAGAAACACAAATTGATTTAGGACAATATATAAACGAAGATAAAGTATCTAATACAAAAAATATGGTTCCTTTTGAGGGAGATATGATTTTAGAAGGCCGATTTGGTAATAGTATTAGATTTGGGTCATCTAATCCTCGTGGAAAAAATGCTTGGTCTGAAAATGATAGCGAAGGAGAACCCATTACTATTATATCTAATGGTCAAACTAATAATGGCGATATAATTGTAGAAGATATAAATAATGATGCAAGTTCAATATATCTAACCTCAAATCAAAATATATCTAATATTTCTTTATCTACCAATAATTTTAAAAGTCTAAATGCTAATTTTAATGAATTAGAAAGCGCAAATAATACTATTAAATCATATGGGTTAAGCGAAATCCCTAATACTAACAGTATTGGGTATAATGAAACTTCTATTGAAAACGAAACAGGACCCGATGACCAATCCAATGATAGAGACGATATTGGTTCTCCTGAAGAATATACAGGTCCAGAAGAATTAACTAAATACCCGGGATTATATGAAGATAATTCTAGGGGATTAAGAGAAGTATATGCTATACCTCAAAGATTTACCCAAAGAAATGGTCTTAGATTTGTTACTGATTTACTTATTAATCCCCTTATGGAAATGTTATTAGCCGCTGAAACAGAGGGGGTTACTCTTACAGTTAATAGTGGATTTAGACCTCCTATTAATAATATAATAGATAAAGATGGGAAAATTGTAGGTACAAGCCAAAAAGATTTGAGAGTACAAAATTTAAAAAATAAATTTAAAGGAAAATTAGCTGAACCATGGTTATATAGAACAACAGTCACATCTCCCTTTACTCTTAATGACATATCATATAATATAGGGGATACTTATACGTTAAGTCCTCAAAAAACACACTTCTCTCCTTTAACAGCACCCTCGTATACCTCAGGTCATGGAGCTTCTACCGCAATAGATTTTCAAACAGGTGGTGGGAATAATTCTAAATTTGATTGGTTATGTTTTAATGGATGGAAATATGGATTTATAAGAGTTGTAGCATCTGAATCTTGGCATTTTAAGTATTCCCCAAGTCAGGCTAAAAATGGTCCAACAGCTGTATTACCATATACTTATGGTAGTGATAAGAATAATTGGAACGATGTATTTGGACCTAATGAACCTAATTGGAATATAGTATAATGGTATCTCCTAATCAATATCAAGGAAAACAAGTAATAATTACTTCAGATAGGTTATTATTTAATAGTAGGGAGGATTCCTTGCTTACTTCTAATGGTCATGTAGTTTTTAGTACTAATAAGGATTTTCATTTTAATACTGATGATCTTAATAATGGTAAATTTGCAGTAAACAGTGCTAAAATTCATTTAGGTATTATAAAAGACAGTAATCCTGGATTAGCTAATAACCCTGCAGTAAAGGGCAAAGAATTAGAAGATTTACTAGAAGGGTTATTAAACCACCTTAATACTCTATACACAGCAGTTTTACCATTGTTAAATGGGTTAACTACTGTACCTGGGGCACCAACAGTTCCCAGCCCTTCAAACCCGGCATTAATATCACCTCTTATAAGTGAATTAAATACTTTAAAGGCACGGATTAAGACAATTAAAAGTAATAATGTTTACATAAAATGACTGAATCATTTAAAACTACTATATCGTCTATGGTTAGAAAAACTAATGAGATTAGAAATAAAACTTATTATTTTTCAGAAATAGTACCTTTTGTTGATGGACAAATTACTACAAATATCCCTAGAATGGGGGTTGTTGGTGCTATATTATCTTCAACCATTGAAACCGAAGCTGAACTTTTAAGTCTCCAAAATAAATTTATAAAAATTAAAAGGGACTGTCATAAGTTAGAATCACAACTATTTAAATACCAAGGGGATGTTCAAAATATATTAAATACAACTAACCTAATTAGAACTAGATTAAATAACCTATACTCACTTATAAATACATTATCCCAAACAGTCCCTTTTATTAGAAATATCGTAAGGTTAGCTAGAGGAATTATAGCTTTACAAGTATCAGTTCCGGTTGCCGGGGGTAATGTTTCAGGTGCTCTTATAATAAAACAAAAAGAAATTATTGATAGGGTATTAGCCAAATTAGAAGAAATATTAGCACTACAAAAAGTATTTAATAGTGTTGCTGGTCCTTTGATAGTAGTAGCTGAAGAAGTAGATGAAATTTTAATACCAGTATCTAATAAATTATCAGAATTAGGTGTAATTTTGGCCGCAAGGTGTAGAGATATTGATCTTTTACTTCTTCAAGTATTAGCTCAATCTAATGTAAATAATGATCCTAATCTTGTTGTTACTTCTGATGGTACACCTACTTTTAATATTATTTCTAATTTTGATATAGAAAGAGTAATAGATAATTTAGAAATATCTTCAAAACCTAAATTTATTGAATATCTTCGTGAAAATGGTAACACTGGATATCAAATAACTAAAAATTAATATATTTATTAAAAACTAATAATTATGAAAGCTAAACAATTTGAAAAATTTATTAGAACAGTTGTGCGTGAAGAGATAGATTCTGCTTTACGTAGAGAAATTTCCTTTTTAAAAGAAGAACTTTTATCTTCCCCTACTAAACCTATTAATAATAGGGGAAATGTAGAAGAATTTAGAAACAAATTAAGAGAACAGGTAGCTCCTCCTCCTAATTTTAACACAGGAGATAATACTTTAGACTCTTTACTCCAAGAAACTGCAACTACCCCTTCTTGGGAAGATAAAATGGCTGCTAATGATCCTGTAACTCAATTTATAAATAAAGATTACAGACCCGTTATGGACGCGATAGAAAAGAAAAAAGACTATAGACCCTAATGGCTATTATTAAAAAAACAGGATATAGAATAGATCCCCTAGACCTTAATACACGTAAGGCTTTAGGGGTAAAAGTTCCATTTAATAAAAAAAATATTTTTGATTTTAATTATACTACTAAAGATCAAATTAAATCTAATTTAATTAACTTACTTTTAACATCTCCCGGGGAACGTTTTCATGAACCTACTTATGGTGTAGGATTAAGAGATTATTTATTTGAACAAAGTACTGATGATTTTAATAGTAAAATTTCTAGGCTTAAACAATATATTAACCAAAAAATTGGGGTACATATACCCCAAATAAGATTAAATAATCTAAAAGTATCACCTATTAAAGATAATAATAATTTATTAATTAACTTAAGTTATACCATATTATTAGATAATGATACTAATCAAATATCCCTACAATTATAATGGCTTATTCTAAAATAAATAATACCCCACAAAAAGATATAAAATATCTTAATAAAAATTATAACCAATTAAAACAAAATTTAATTGAGTTTAGTAAAAATTATTTTCCTGATCAATTTAATGATTTTTCGGAAAGTAACCCGGGTATGATATTCTTAGAATTAGCAGCTTACGTGGGCGATGTATTATCCTTTTATACTGATACTCAAATTCAGGAAACCTTTATAGAAACTGCTCAGGAAAAAACTAACCTTTTAGCATTAGCATATACTTTAGGATATAAACCTAATATATCATCCCCTTCTACTACTGAATTAGATTTATTTATAGAAATTCCTGCTAAGGGTAATTCCCCTTATGCCCCAGATTATGACTATGCTATAACTATTAATAAAAATTCATCTTTTTTAACTACTGCAGGGGGGAATGGTACATCATTTTTAATAGAAGGTGATGTAAATTTTCAAACTAGTTCTTCTTTATCACCCACCTCAGTTACAATTCACCAGTTAAATGGTAGTAATCCAGAATATTATCTTCTTAAAAAAACCGTAAAAGCTATTTCGGCTGAATTAAAAACCAAATCTTTTGAAATAGGTAATGCACAAAGATTCCTAACCTTAGAATTAAATGACACTAATATTATAGGTATAGAATCCATAGTTGATAGTGATGGTAATAATTGGACTGAGGTTCCTTATTTAGCACAAGAAACCATATTCGAACAGGTACCTAATATTGAAGCTAATAATCCTAACTTAAAACAATATGGTAATGATACTCCTTATCTATTAAGGTTAAAAAAAGTACCTAAAAGATTTGTAACTAGATATACTTCTAACAATATATTACAAATTCAATTTGGTGCTGGTATCAGTGGAAACGCTGATGAAGAAATAGTTCCTAACCCAGATAATATTGGTTTAGGAGTTAGAGATGGAAGATCTTTAATAGATTTTGCATATGATCCTTCTAATTTTCTTTATACTAAAGCCTATGGTGAGCCTCCTTCTAACACAACCTTAACCATAACCTATTTAATAGGTGGTGGAATTTCATCTAACATAGACACTGGTATTATAACTCGAAAAGGTGTAGTTAATACTAGTTCTAATCAAGGAAATTTAACCCAATCTACATTAGATGATGTAGTAAGTTCAATAGCAGTTAATAACCCTATCCCTGCTACTGGGGGTGGGCCTGGTGATTCTTTAGAAGATATAAGACTAAATGCTGCTGCTAATATGGCAGCCCAATTAAGAACCGTATCTAAAGAAGATTATATTATAAGAACTTTAAGTATGCCCCAAAGATTAGGTAGTATATCTAAGGCGTATGTTATTAAAGATGATCAAATTACTGCTGATTCATCTGCCCGTATAGAAAATCCTAATGGTTTAAATTTATTTGTGCTAGGATTAAATAAAAATAAACAACTTACTACTATTAATGCCGCTACTAGACAAAATTTAATAACATATCTGGAACAATATAGAATGTTAACAGATTCTATTAATATTAAGGATGCAGCTATAATTAATTTTAATGTTGATTTTGAAATAACTGCTTTTAAAGATTTTAATAATAATAAAGTAATTTTAGAGTGTATACAATCACTTAAAAATTATTTTGACATAGATAACTGGCAAATTAATCAGCCTATTATTATTAATGAGGTATATAACGTTATAGGTAAAGTACCTGGTGTTCAAAACGTAGAATATGTTAGTATTAATAATAAAGCAGGAATATCCTTAGGATATTCACCGTATTCATATGACTTTGATTCAGCAACTATAAATAATGTTATATATCCCTCTCTTGATACTAGTATTTTTGAATTAAAATATCCTAACTCTGATATAAAAGGTAGAGTAACTAATTATTAATTATGGCATATTATTTTTTATTTCCTGAAAAGGATACAACAATATATTCACATCCTAATAGACAAGACCTTAATACAGGTATTGTAGAAAATTTAGAATTAACTTCTGAAAAGGGGATTACTAATAATCTATATTATCCTTCAAGATTTTTAGTCCAATTTAAAGATTCTGAAATAAATGATATTATTAATAATAAAACTAACGGATCAATTTCAGCAGATTTAAAAATATTTTCTACTGAATTTAGCAAAAATATACCCCAAACCCAAACATTAGAAATATATGCTATTTCCCAATCATGGACTAATGGCACTAACAGATATAATGAAAATCCTAACTTTAATAATATAACTAGCAATGGGTGTTCTTGGTTATATAGTGACAATGGTACAGATAAAACCTCTTGGACTACTTCATCTTTTAATACTGGAACTACAGGTAGTTTTAGTGGTAGTGATAAAGGAGGAGGTGTATGGTATACAGGAAGTGGATTTGAATATAATCAAACATTTAATTTAGTAAATGATTTTGATATAAATGTTAATATAACAGATACTGTACTAAAACATTATTCATCATCTCACCTATCGTCAAATTACCCTAATGGAATTCCTAATAACGGGTATATTATAAAAAAAGAAAACGACATATTTAATAATTCTACAGATCAAGGTACTTTAAAATACTTTTCATTAGATACTAATACTATTTTTTCACCTGCTTTAGCTATTAAATGGGATGATTCAAGTTATGTAACAAGTAGTGGGGCTACAATATTAAATAGTGGTAAATTACAAATAAACATTAATAATAATAGGAAAGAATACAAACAAAGTGAAGAAAAAACATTTAGAATTAGTTCTAGAAAACAATATCCTACAAGAACTTTTACTACATCTTCAAATTACTTAGATATTAATTACCTAACTACATCTTCTTATTATAGTATAGAAGATTACTCTTCTAAGGAAGTAATTATACCCTTTGATACTAACTATACAAAATTAAGCGCAGATTCTGAAGGTATGTATTTTAAAATATATATGAACGGATTACAACCCGAAAGATATTATAAAATCCTTATAAGGCATGATAACAATGATGGTATTGCCATATATGATGATAATTACTATTTTAAAGTAACTAGGTAATGGATAAACAAACTATTGAAATATCTAAAGATCTTTATAATAACTTGCAATATAAGCAAGTAATAGATACTTCTTTTTCTGAATTAAAAAATAGTAAAGAACCCTTATCTTTAGATAAATTTTTTAATGACTTTGATAGAATATTTTTAGATATCCCTATTGAAGGGAAACAAAGTCTTAATAGTATTTTTACTAGGATTAATGAAATTTTAAACCAGGGGATCGATCCTAAAGACCAAGAAATAGAAGATTTATTAAACCAAATTTCTTCTTTACAAGAAGAACTTAATAAAATTAAAGATGTTAGTGAAGAAGAAAGCCACCCATTATTTGAAAATGGAAAACTAATAAAAAATTCTTCTACAGATGAAAAATACATAATGGAAAGGGGTAAAAAACGCCAAATATTTGATGGAGATACTGAAAAAGTATTAATCCAATTAAATGGTGGTAATGTTAGTACTCCTTTTAATGAAGTTTGTATTCAATTACCTCCTTCTATAATAAATGGGATTGAAGATGGAGTACCTATAAATGATAGTAATTTCAATTTAGCCAACTCTACTATAGATCCCGAAATACAACGCCAGATATGGAATAGAGATTGGTCAGACCCCATCTTAAATATAGATTTTGCCAGGACAACTTATGGAGATATAGATGAATACCTATCATCTTTAGCTAGAGATTTAGATGCTAAAGATAGTGTAATTGAATTTATAGATGAACAAATAGAAAAACGTCTCGAAAATATACGAATTCTTCGTTCTGAAAAAAATCCTAATAATGAAGATAGAATTAAAGAATTAAGACAAGAAGTTGATGATTTAGATGGTAGTCTTGAAAATACTTCTTTAAGAAGAAATGAAGTACAATTAGCATATACTAGCCTATCTACGGATAGAAATTTATGGTTAGTAGCTGAAAGTAGCGGAGTTAGTACTCTTGATCCTTATAATAACCCTCTTATAAAATATAGTACACTAAGAGCTAATGCTAAATTTATGGCCGAAAATGATGTTACCCGTAAAAACTGGAAGAGACTAGATGAGGCCCTACAAGATATAGCTAATAGGCATAGAGGTGGATCTACATTAAGAACCGCAGAAGAATGGATAGCAGATACTATTGAAGAAATAGGAGGATTATCACCCTTAGCAGTAATAGGAGCAATAACTGCAGTAGGTGCCGCTACTATATTAACGGGTGGCGCCGCTTTAGCGGGAAGTGCTGCAGCAGTTACTGCAGGAGCCTCAGCAGCTGCAGGAGCCGCTTATACAGCGGGGGCTGCTGCGACAATTGCGGGTGCTGGTGGTGCTGGGATAACAGCGGCATTAGAATCTATGGGAGTATCAAATAAAAAGGCTGAAGATATTATTTTTATAATAGATGGCACTGTTAGAAAAGCCCAAGTTACAGGTTTTGATGGTACTGAACCTTTATTTACAGATATTGACATTTAATGGATATCAAAAAAACTATATTAGAACAAATTAGACCTGAAGATCTGGCACTTTTAGAAGGTAAACCTTTAAAAAGAAAATTCGGTAGGGAAGAAGACAATATTGAAATTCATGTATATAGCATGGATGATCAACATTTGATTACATTAAAGGATTTTACTGAATATGAAATTCCTGATGTCATAGATGACAATAAGGGGTATTTTAATGAAATTACTTTTAATCCTGATAATATTCTAAGAAAATTAGGATTAAATAGTGGGCAATATAAAATTAAGGTTAATTTTCACAGAAAAAAAATTCAAAATAATTTCGATAGAATATTTTTTATAGATGAAATATCACCCAGTAGAACAGAAATAAGAGCCAAACTTAACCCTAATATAAATTCTGCACCTTTAATAAAAGGTATAGAGGAATTAATAGTAGAATCACAGGGGGCTGACACCCCCTATTTTAAAGATTTTGCCCTTAACTTTGGAGAAAACATAATCCTAACGGGAGTTAATTTAGAAACAGAACCTAATCCTAACTTTAGTTTTTTAATTAAATTATATGAACCCATTCCTAATTCTATTGATTTAAAATCAAAATTTAGAATAATAGAAGAATTAACTAATCCTATAGAATACATAGTTGACTTAGGTATACCTGAAATCGAAATAGAAACTACAGAACTTAGAGGTCCTAATTTACGAATAGATACTCGTCTTAATTCTAGTATTCCTTCTAAATATAAATCCTATAATGAAATACTTAGATCTAATATTACATCATCCCTAAATAATGTTATAAATTCAATATCTGAAAGTATTCCTATATCGGTGGAATATGATAACTCCAACACTGACTCCGGATTTACATTTGAAAGTTTTACCCATTTTGGATCTGCAGAAGAAAAAATAAAAAATTTCAATTATAAATTAGAATTAATAGAAACCTATAATTCTCAAAGTAGTTATATTGAAACTATTAGTAATTATAACTCTAATCCTACATTAACCATAGAAAGACAAAATAATTTAAATTTAGCTAATAAAATTATACAAAACTTTAATGGTTATGAAAAATTTTTATACTTTGAAAGTGGAACCTATGCGTGGCCTAAATCCGACTCTAGTAAACCTTATAATAATAGACCAACTACTTCTTCAGAAGCACTAACTTGGTTTGGTAGTAAAATCCCCACAGATTCCAATTATGGAGGTCAAATATTAAGTGCTTCCCAATTTGATGACCAAAATCTTTATATACTAAGAAATACTATCCCACAATATATCCTTGATAACGATCAAAACAGTGAATTTATTACTTTTGTTGATATGGTAGGTCAACATTTTGATAATATATGGTTATATATTGAAAATATTACTGATAAAAACATAGCTGATAATTCCCTTAATAGGGGTATTTCTAAAGAATTAGTATTTAATGCTTTAAAAGAACGTGGTATCCCTGCTTTTGACCAATTCGAAAATTCAAGTTTATTTGAATATCTTATAGGGGGGGATATTAATGGTAATTTTCAATATCAAGCACCCACATCACAAAGTATGGTAAGTGCCTCTAATGATGGTTCAATCCCCAAAGAAGATATTACTAAAGAAGTATGGAAAAGATTATATCATAATACTCCTTATCTTTTAAAAACAAAAGGTACTGAACGTGGTATTAAAGCTTTACTTGCTTGTTATGGTATACCCGAAACCATCCTTCACGTTAAAGAATATGGGGGACCCGTAGCCGATAAATCTACATTTAGAACATTTAGTTATGAAAAAACTACTAAGGCCCTTTATTTTAATAATGCAACGGCAACTAGTTTAAATGTTATTACTTCCCCTACATCAGGAAACGGAAAAAAACATTTTGAATTTACTATTATACCTAATAAAATAAACAGAATTAATCCTATATTAAGTTCTTCTACAGCTATAACTTCTATTATATCAAGTTCAAATAATTCTAAAGGTGGGTATTTTTCAGGATCTTTTGGAACTAGTTCGAATTTTCCCGTCTATAGTGGAAGGCCCCTTACATTTTATGTAGATATAAACTCATCTACTGAATTATCCATAACAGCCTCTACTTATTTAGATAATAATATCCATAACATATCATTTACATCCTCATATAGTGGAGATAATTTTAATATAGGAACTTATGGTGTTAAAAATAACTTTTATATTCATAATTTTAAAACATATACAAGTTCACTATTTCAATCTGTAAAAGATATACATACTAAAGATCCTAACATAGTAGCTGGTAATAATACTTCATCATATTTTAATGATCTATTATACTATTCACCCCTAGGGGCTAACCTTAAAACAGAATCCTTATCTGATGGATATCATTTTGAAGATTATTCTCCTAAAAATAATAATTCAGGAAGACTTACTTTAAATGGTGACTTAGTTAGAACTAGTTATGGTAATATTCAGTATACCCACCACTTAAATACACCTGATACTGTAGGGGTAAGCATGGCATCTGAAAAAGTTAGATATGATAATGGTACTATTAATGATAATATATTATCACCTTTTATTAAAAGTGAAGAATCTTCTTTAGACCGCCAACCACCCGATTATTCTACTTTAGGAGTATTTTTTTCACCTACATTTGAAATTAATGAAGACATAATATATACCCTAGGAGGATTCAGAATGGACGATTATATAGGTAATCCTAGACATTTATCTAGTGGTAGTTATCCTGATTTAAAATCATTAAGAGATATATATGCTAATAAGGTAGATCGTAGATATAATTTCTTTGATTATATTAAAACTATTCAATATTTTGATCATACTATATTTAAGATTATTGAAGAATTTACTCCCGCTAAAGCTAATCTAAAAACTGGTTTAGTAATAGAACCCCACTATTTACAGAGGGATAAATTTCCATATGCTAATACAGATTTTTCTAATGTAGAAATTAATAATGCCAACTATTGTGGAACTGGATCAATTTCTGCTGATTATATTTTAAATGAAACAGATATTAATGTTATTAATACTTTTGATGGATCTGCGGGGAATATTGAAAATAATTTCATATATGGCGGGTATAGCAACAAATATTATAAAATAACTTCTAAATATAACCACCCAACAGAAGATAATGCTATAAATGATACAACCCAGAATTCAACATTTGCGGGAGCGGATTTTAATATAGATTCTAATAGGTCTTCAGGAGCAATATCTAATAATTTTTATCAAGGTCCTACCACATCTGCGGATTCGGATAGTGCACCCGCAGGTGATTAAAAAATAAATACATAATGCCACAAGATAATACACAAGGTACTTTAAGTTCAATGATCCCACAAGGGACCCCTGCTGCTCCTGTACAAAAGCCCCCTTCATTTGGTGCTAAATTATTAGGAAATAAAGAATTTTCTGTAGAACTAAATGATGCTGTTTTTGAAACTAAAGCTTGGAAAGGAAGTAGATATGATGGTCACCAATTGGAAGCCACTAAAATAAATACTTTTACTGCGGGTGATGTTACCTATGGTAAAACTCCTGTAATTGAAAAATATAGTAGAAATCTTTATGTTGGGAATAGAATTATAGGACATGATACTAATCCTACATTTGATAATCCTAACCCAGGTTTTAGTAAAAAATCTTTTATTAATGTTGAAGGTTATTATACTATAAATTCAGATGATACTGTAAGTAGAGTTGGAGTAAATTTTAATGATGTTAATTCTAGAAAAGGATTTGAAAGATCATTTAGAGAAGATTTTTTTATGGGATCCCAAGCATCTATTATGGTTTTAGATAAAGGTGTAGAACATAAATTAAAAAACACATATAACGTAGACTTTAATGAAGGTTTACTTTCTAGAGTAATCCAAATAAGCGGATCAGCAGTTAGTGATATATTTACCTTTGGCTCAGATACTTCTACTATTAATAATGATGGCACTATTCTTCCCGCTGTAGTTTTTTCTATCCAAATTTCTAATACTTCACTACCTAACACTACTATTACAGTTTTTGATAATAATCAAAGTAAATATTATTCTGATGTTAATGGTAGTGGAACAAATGTAATTTTAGGACCAACAGTTATTGAAAAATTTAATACATTTTTTGATACTGCTAAAAGTGAGCATCTTAAGTCTCCTTCTTCAAATAAATTTTATATGGAATTTATTTCTTCTAACCCATATAAATTTAATACTTTTTCAGAAGGATTAAAGCAAGTAAACACCTTTGAAATTGATTTTAACTCAACTATTACAGGATCTACTAATGCTGAATTTTCGGGGAGATTTAAAAATATCCCCCAATTTACTAATCCAAATGCTATAGGTAGTTTTCATTTTTATTCATTTAATGACCCAAATGCAACACCGGGTAATGTAAATATTTATAAACTAAATCCAATACCATCATTATTAGTTGATATGATAAAAGAAGAAGATTTACCAAATGGTATTGGAGATGAAGGGTTTATAATTATACCTGAAAATTTTGACCCCAGACTAAGACCCCAAATTAATAAAATTTTAAAAGATAAATTAGGTTTTGATGTTGAAGGGGGTTTTAATAGAAATGATGATTTTAATCCATTTGATGGAAGATTTTTTGGGTTTAGAGGAAGTTAAAATAAGTATAAAAGATATATATTTATAAACAAATAAAATAACTATGGGATATTTAAATAATAATACAATAATAGTAGATGCTATTTTAACTAAAAAAGGAAGAGAAGCCTTATCAAAACAGGATGGATCTTTCAATATAACCCAATTTGCTTTAGGGGATGATGAAATAGATTACACATTATTTAATGAAAATCACCCTAACGGATCACAATACTCGGGGGAAGCTATTGAAAATATGAGTATATTAGAAGCTATCCCTGATGATCGTTATATTATGAAATCTAAATTAGTTACTCTTCCTAGAGGAACCTCCAAGATGCCCGTAGTAACCGCTAATACATCTAAAATTACTCTTTCTTTAGGATCTACTACAAATGTTAATCCTACTACCCTTAATTTTAATGGTACTAGTAATTTAAAAGAACCAGGAGGATATATAGCTACTATAGGAGATCGCCGTTTACTCCAAACATTCACAGGAACCGCTGCAAAAGGAGCACGCGTGTCTAGAAGACGTCCTTATTCAAATACCCCTATAGCAGAATCAGTAGTAGGTCAGTCTTTTACTCTTACTGCTATTAATTCCCAAACACTATTTGGTACTTCTAATAAACTATTAACCTCTATTATTATAGAAGGTAGGGATAGCGGAGCTAGAGTTACGATCCCTGTAGAAATTAGTAAAGAAGTTATAGCAATAACTGCTGATCAAAATGTATCAGGAACTGTAAAATAAAAAATTAATCATGTCAACATTTGTACGTTTAACATCCGACGATATAGTAATTAACACTGAAAAGGTCTCTACTTCAACTTGGAGTAATAATGTTAATAATTTAACCACTGCTCATACTTCAAGTACCCAAGCAGTATTTACTAGTGCTACTTCTAGCGGCCAATTTTATATTGACGTATTTAATGTTGCTACTGATTCTACTTCTATTACCCCCGAAGTTCAATATTCAATATCATATGGCCATAAAAATGGAAGTGGTTCATTAGATTTTACTAATGAAACAGGATCTTTTGGTTTAAGTGCTACAAGAGATATATATGGGCAATATAGATCATTAGTATTTGGTACTGAAACTCGTAATTTTAGTTTTGATAACCACACACCAGATGATATTTATGTTTTAAATGTAGAACGAGCTAGATATAAACAATCCCTAAAACCGGGTTCTTTAAATTTTAAACTTAAAAAAGGATCTGCTGAATTATTTTTAACCGACGATTCAGTTACTACTACAGGTAGCGCAGTATTAACGAATTTAGGGAGACAATATAATATAGTTTCTGGATCTAATGGAACCATGTTAGGAACAAATCTAACAAGAGTAACAGATTCAGGTAGCTATGGATTATTTTACCCAGATGCTGGTGTAATTATCTTAAATCCAGATGCCTTAGATGCCGCTACTGCTGATAAGGGTTTAAATTTAGGTACAGCTACTAATGCTAATACTTCAGATAAGAATAATGAAAAACTGTTTAATGCTGTTTCTTCATCGGGTTATTTTATAGTAGATTCAGAAGAAACTATCTCATCTCAATTCTATTTTATAAGGGCACGTAATAAAGAATTTAACTATTCTACAAATCCTACTTTCATAGATAATAATGGTAATTTAAACTTTGATTCTATGATTGATGCTCCTAAGTCATATATTACTACAATAGGGTTATATAATGATGCTAATGAATTGCTTGCAGTAGCAAAATTAAGTCAACCTATAACTAAGGACTTTACTAAAGAAGCACTAATTAAAGTTAAACTTGATTATTAATGTTTGTATACAAGAAGCTAAAAGCTTCAGATGTGAGCCGAACTCCATTTGAGGCTCATAAACAATACAACATAACGGCTAATAATACTAGCTCGTTAGGTATAGATTTTTTTAGTGCACGTTTTAGTTCAGAAAGTAAAGATTTATTTTCTTTAAATGACCCCAATGAAACCAAAAAATATTTTCAATTAGATAAATTTTATTATAATAAAGATTTTGGTAATAATATAGGGGGATTAGAGTATGAAGATCAGGAAACTCGTTTATATAAAGAATTAAATATAATTTCTATACCCCAGGGATTATTTGGGAGTGGAATCCAAAAAAGTACCTTAAACTTATTTGAAACTTATATAGATGACTCTAAAGGAAACCTTTATGATTCTTCTATTGCCCTTACAAACTACCCTACAGATAAAGAAAGAGTTCTATATATTGCCCCTGTTAAAGGATTTAAATTAAGTAATCTTAATAAAGATTACAACACAGGATATTCCATAGTGAATGCCCCATCTACTTTAGATAAAGTCATTTATGATGATTCTCTTTATTTAAACACTGTAGAATATATTAGTAGTTCTATAACTCATTTATCTGATTTAAATTGTACTGGTATAAATTTAGAAAGCGGATATGTAAAATCACCCCATTCAAATAATATAAATTTTGGATCTAACCAAGATTTTACAATTAGTTTTTATTATAAAACCCCTACACTTTCAGGAACCAAATATTTAATAGCTAAATCTTATAGCAAAACCGTTATTAATAGTCCTGAAAATGGTAATACTAGGATAACAGGTAGTTTACAACCAACAGAAATAGATGCTGGAACCTCATATCCTTTTGAAGTTTACCTTACAGATAATCAAATTAATTTTGCTAGAGCCGATCAGGATATAACTTCTTTAGCTACTAGTTCGGCAGTTTTAAGTGATGATACTTTATATCATATAGCCTGTGTTAAAACCGGTAGTAATTTACACATATACTTAAATGGTAATTTAACGGGAAGTGATAGTGATAATACTAATATTACTAAAAATAAAGCTAATCTATATATAGGTAATAGAGGAGGAACTCGTAGTGAATATAATTCAGCGGGGGGTAATATTTCACAGTTAATGATTTTTAATAAAGGTCTTAATAATACACAAATATCTAATGTTTCTTCTTCTATAACTGGGTTGCCTTATATAGGAAATGTTTTTTATGAAAACGGATTAATAACTATTACTTCACCTAAATTTACTAATACTTTAGGTAATATAAACGAAAGTGCTTATGGTCAAGTAACTATAGGACCCACCTATGGAGTTCCAAGTGATTTTGATTTAAGAGTACTTAAGAGTGAAGGTGGTATTATATTTTCTTCTTCATTTAGGGCTTATGAGTTTTCTTTAGAAGAGGATAATGTATTTAGTGACACACTTTATAATACTATTGATTTTCAAAATACGGGGTCTTTAGGATCATTTATATCTTCCTCAAACCAAACAGGGGACTCTGTTGTAGGGAATTTTTCATTATTTGAACCCCAACCTTCCCAAGAAAGAAGTGAGACATTTTCTATAACGGCTTTTAAAACTTTCCCCCAACATAATGGGGGTATTTATAATACCCCACAAACCGTAGATATATTATCAACTAGTCAATTTCTTCACCCCTCCTCTTCTACGGGTGGTTTTAATCCTACAGACTCTACAAATATAGAAGCTAAAACAACAGTGTGGGCTGTAAGTGCATCCGAATCATCAACCCTAGTCAATACTAATATAAAAGCAAGTGCATCTCAATTTTTAATTGATGAATCCTTCCCTACATCAGATTCTTCTATATCAGATACTGAATTTTCTTACGATCAAAACACAGCAAACTCAGGGGCCTTATATATAAACAATTATGCTATTGATGGATTAGTTCTAACAGGAAGTTTAAACAATATGCCTAATTATCTTGGGTTTATAAAAAACACAGTAGGTGTATCAGGTATAAATGCTAATGGGGATACTAGAATAGGTATTCCTATTGGTGGAACCTCCGGTGGGGGAAATGGATTTATAAATTTTAGAGACGGAGGATATACATTACTTAATGCTAATGCTGATATTCAGATTGTTGATGTGCCCGAAGGATCTAATGCGTCTCTTTCATTTAAAATGACTCCTAAATTTACTAATAGTGATTCAGGGACATTTAAACAAGTTACTTATAAAATACGTTCGGGATCTGTTGTTATAGCAAGTGACTCTGCTACTATACCATTCGCTACAACCCCCCTTAGCGTAACTCCATTAACAGTGACACGTTTTATATCTGCTAGTGATGAATATGATATGACTATAGATATGGGGGGTGATCCTTCATTAGAAATGACTGAAGCTACTCTTGAGGTAATAAGCCAATTACCTGAAGAAGGAAAACTTAATAAAGTAGCTTTAATAAATAATTCTATAGTATTAGATGATAGAGATAATGATCGAACTAAAAAATATACAGTTCAAATAGATGAAATTCATACTAGTGCTTCTAACCAAGCTACAGGTCCTAATTTTAATAGTATAACTGAGGGAACTTTAAAAATAACTTTAGAGAGAGTATTTCAAGGAGTAGCTACTAATATTACAAGTTCATTATATGGTCCCGCAACAGTGTCAGGTTCTTTCTTTAAATTTATAGATCTTGATAATATAGATGGTAATGGTACTATAAATACTCATTTAAGTTATTTACGTACTAAAATAGAGTTAATTGATACTTCCTCAGAAAATACATTACAAGCTTTTAGTCCAGGTGAAGGTTTTTACATTAAAAATTTCCGAGTTAAAGAAATCAGTGGATCTATAATAGCACAAACAACAGCAAATTTAGGTTCATCTACTTCATTTATTACAAATGAACCTGTTCCTTACATGAATACATTAGGTCCAGTAAGTGAATATACTAATTCTACTTTTAATATAACCAGTGTTACTAGTCCCACACAAATAGTTTCACAATTTCCTTTGTTAACTATAGATGCTACAGGTTCTTTAGTAGAAATAGGGGCTACTGGTTCAGTACCTTCAACACCTTCTCAACTTAGTGCTAGTTATGAAACCACAGCTAGTGCAGATGGAATATATGTCTTTAGTGGGTTAAATATCAGTAATAATTTTTCTTCAGCATTTCCTCGAATTAGAATATACTCAGGAAGTACATTAGTAACTGCTTCATTTGGGGATATAAATCTTCTTGGCGCTGGATCTACCCACACTGGAATATTATTGGCATCTAGTCCTATTGGTAATGATACAAATACATTACCCACAAATAATTCAGTTGAAGTAGGGTATTTTAAAGCAGGCGATTCTATGAAAATAGAATTAGATGCTGTAGAGTCGGATGGTAATACATTAAAACCCACTCCCTCAACTGAATCTGCTAGTTTTGCACAATTAGGTGTATATTATATTACATCAAGTACCCAAGTGCTTGATCAAGAAGCTACATTACCTAATTTTTTACCAGCATATAATAAACTCCAAATACAAAGCCCCCATACTAGTTTTCCCTTCACCACAGGGAATCTTACAGCTAGTATAGTAAGTACTAGTACTAATGTTGTATATGCTACTATAGATCAACATTTATTTATTACAGCTTCGGCCCCTTCAACTCAATCAAACACATTTATAAATGTTCCTTTTGTAGTTGAAAAAACATATGATTTTAGTGCTAATTCAAGATATATAATTTCTCAGTCTTTAAACTATAATTTTACTAATGGTAATAAATTAATTTGGAGAATTGCCAGAACAGAAGACGAAGGAACCTTAAGTAATATACTTGACCACAATTACGATTTTATATCGGATAGTAATAATATTTTCAGTAGTGAAAATCAATGGGTAACAGCATCAGCTACTATAGATACTACCACTGGTGGTGAATATAAATCCCAATTCTTGTTATATAATCTTGTCCCTAATTATACTGATAATGCCTCTGTAGGAGACTTTTTAAAGTTAGCTAGTGCCTCCTTAGAAGAATATAAACCTTCAAATAGTATAGTTCGCACAGGGGGTCAATTATTTGATTCATCTAGTTTAGTAAAAATTAAATTAAAAATATCAGATAACACACCACCATTTAATGTGGGTAGTACAAACCCCCAAACTTATACTTCAACCTCTATAGAGGAAAATCCACCCTCTACTGATGAATTTACAGTCCAAAATCCATCACTTATTCAATTAAATTCTCCCATATTAGTAATAGATGGTGGTGAAATCACAGGATCTAGAGATAATGAATATAATTACTACAAGTATACATCTTCATTAAATGTAATAAGTGGCTTTAATAATGCTATGGAAGGTGGTATTCTAAATAATTTAGGAGCCTATTCTAATGCATTTAATATAAATACCGCCACTTCTAATACAATGTCTGTTGATAATGAAGTATTATTATTAGAAAATACCACTGCCAATGTTAATTATGTAACAGATAGTAATATAGATAATTTTAACCTTCAGTTTAAAAATAGTCATTTAATATTTGAGCATGAATATCAATGTACTGTTGGAGAAGATGAGTATAATTTTACACTAAATCCTTCAGCTAGAATACAGAAAAATACTACAGAAGATGGAGAATTAGCTAATTTTGCAACTGGTTCAAATTTTAAACCATATGTAACTACTATTGGTTTATATAACGAAGAAGGAGAGTTATTAGTAATAGGTAAATTAGGTCAACCAATTAAAATGTCGGATGAAACCGATACCACATTTATTGTAAGATTCGATACATGATAGTACCAAATAGTTATGAAGAATTTCCAGAAGGTACATATGGGTATGTTTATCAAACAACCCACATCCCCACTGGTAAAAAATATATTGGTAAAAAATCGCTAATATATAATTTAAAGAAAAAATTAGGTAAAAAAGAACTAGCACTCCACGAGGGTAAAGGTCGACCACCTAAATTTAAAATGGTTCAAAAAGAAAGCGATTGGAAAACCTATTATGGTTCACACCAATTTATTAAGGAAGAAGTTAAAAAAGGTAATCAAGCTGATTTTAAACGTGAAATACTCCAACCAGCTTTCTCAAAAAAGGAACTAACTTATTTAGAAAATAAATATCTATTTAGTTTAGAGGTTTTAGAAAGTAATGAATATTTAAACGACAACATTGAAGGACGATATTTTAAGAAGGATTTTGATATTTGAGCTCCCCTTTGTACCTTGGGAACATGAAGGAAGATCAATTGGTATATTTGCTCGAAAGTCTCCTAGGAAGAAGCAAAACAGCCCGAGGAGGAGACGAAGCAGTTTTTACATGTCCCAACTGTAATCACCATAAGAAAAAATTAACCCTAAATAAATTAACCCAAAAATACCAATGTTGGGTTTGTGGGTTTAAGGGAGCTAGAGCGTTACAACTCCTTAAATTTATTAAGGCCCCATATACAGCGTTTCAAGAACTACAGAGTATTGATACCCAGTATAGTTTTAAAACCAAACGGGTAGAAAAACCTAAAGACCAACTTCAATTACCTGAAGGGTTTACTACATTAATTAAAGGTAAAGGCTTAACTAGAGATAAGGCATACCATTATTTGTTATCTAGGGGGGTTACTGCCCAAGATGTGGTTAAATATAATATAGGGTATATTGAAAATGGCCCTTTAAATAATTTTATTATTATCCCTAGTTATGATAGAAACGGTTTTCTAAATTATTGGGTTGGACGTTCATTTGACCCAGATGCATACCATAAACATAAATTGCCCCCTACATCAAAAGATATTATTGGGTTTGATATGTTAGTTAATTTTAATTTACCTTTAATTTTATGTGAAGGTGCATTTGATGCTATAGCACTTAAACGTAACGCTATACCTTTATTTGGTAAACGTATTAGTAAAACTTTATATAAAGAACTTGTTAGAAGTAAAGTAAAACAAATATATCTTGCTCTAGACCAGGATGCTATTAATGATTCCCTTAAATATGCTAAGGAACTTATGGCATATGGTAAAGAAATATTTTTATTAGAGCTCCAAGATAAAGATCCAGGTGAAATAGGATTTACTGAAATGACACACATCCTACAAAATGCAAAACCACTAACTTTCCAAGGCTTAGTAGAAAAGAAAATCTTGTATCAATAATTAATATGTATTAATAAACTATAGTTTAATGAAAATAGCTTTATTGCCGGGTGGATTTAAACCACCTCATTTAGGTCATTATAATATGGCAAAATATTTAGCGGATTTTGCCGATAAAGTTATAGTTCGTATTGGGCAAAAAGAAAGAGAGGGTATAGGGTCTAAATTAGCTTTAGAAGTATGGAATTTTTATAAAGAGTTTGATCCTGACTCACGTGCTAAAAAATTAATTATAAGTGTAGCACAATCACCTTCTCCTGTAAAAGATGTGTATGATTTTGTAGAAACAATAGCCCCTGAAGGATCTACAGTTATTTTAGGTATGGGTGAAAAAGATGCTAAAGATGGGCGTTATAATAATATCCCTAAATTTGCTGAACCTCGCAATATTAATGCAGAAATTGAATTAGTTCCACCACAAGCCGGGGGTATTTCAGGTACTCGTATGAGAGAAATTATTAAATCTAATAATAAAAAAGAATTTTTTAAATATATTCCAGAATTTTTACCCGAAGAAATTAAAGAAGAACTTTGGACTAAACTAGTAGATAGTACTATGCCTACTAAGGTAGATGAAATGATGATGGGTACTATGAATAGAGAGGAAATGGCCAAACATATGGCTAATATGAAAAAGTTACGTAAATTCTTTTCTAAACAAGGAGACCAAATGTATCAAATTCCTGATAAGTTAACCAAAGGATTACGCAGAAAATTATATGAAGGTAGCAAATATGATGAAGGTACTGTAAAGATACAACGCCTTATATTTACTGAATTTAAAGACCAATTAGGTAAGTCTTTTAAAAACAAAGAATGGTCTGAATATTGGTTAGAGGGACCAGAATATGTGATATTTTTTGATATAGGTGTAGAATTTATACCTAAAAAAATGTTAATCCCATATTCCATAGAAGGTGATGCCGGTGAGGATGATATACAAATCAAAATTACCTATAATCCCGAATCATTCCCTGAATCATTTAATGACCTTAATGCAGAAATTAAAGAAACAGTAAGACACGAATTAGAACACTTAGCTCAATATAATTTTCCTAATAAAGAATCATTTGAAAAATATAAAGGTAAAATACCATTTTATAAATATCTCATTTTAAACCATGAAACCCCAGCATTTGTTAGAGGCTTAAATAAAAGAGCTAAATTTAAAAAAATTAGTTTAAGTGCTGCATTTGAAGAATTTTTTGATGATTTTGTAGATCAATTTAAGAGTGAAGATGAAATTAACACTGTAAGACAAACTTGGACTAATTACGCTCAAGAAAATCTACCGGGGGTTAATTTAAAAGAAGGTGATACCTACGAAAAAATGGCTGCTAAAGGTAAAAAAGCGGGCAATTTAAAACAGGGTACAGTTAGAAAACGTTTAAATATCCCTAAAGGCGAAAAGATACCTTTATCATTAATCAATAAAGAGTTATCACGTCTTAAAAAAATGGATAAAAGGAGTGCTAAAAATCAAAAATATTATAAAGCACTTACATTAGCTAAGACGCTGAAAACTACAACTCATAAAGAAAACATAGACCCTAAAGCTCAAAAGAAACATAAAGGTAAAGCTGCCCCCTATGGTTCCGCTTATGAACCCGTAGATGAAAATTTCCCACCATATAAGGCAAACCAAGTATCCCAAGTTAGATATAAAGCAAGCGATACATTTACTAACGATCGTAAAAAAGCTAAAAAAATGGGGTACTTACAAGAAAAAGACCCTAAAACAGGTACAGGTAAAAAACCAAAAGGTAGTGGAAGGCGTTTATATACTGATGAAAATCCTAAAGATACTGTAAGTATTAAATTTAGTACAAGACAAGATATAGTAGATACTTTATCTAAAAAGTCATTTAAAACTAAATCACACGCGCGCCAATCACAAATTATTAACCTAATTCACCAACGTGTAAGAGCAGCATATGGTAGAGCTAAAGACCCCGCTGTTAAAAAACGCTTAAAAACTGCATTAGATTATATTACTAAACGCAAGGAAGCATCAAAAAGAAAAACGCAAAGAATGAGAAAAGAAGGATTATTCTCACAAAAATGGTGGTTAGATGTAATCACTGAAGAGATATTAAACGAAGGAGGGGCCGCAGGACATATGGCCCACCCATTTGATTTACCCAATGTTAAAACCGGTAAAGATTTAATTAAATCATTTGAACAAGCTGCTGATAGCTTGAAAAAAACACCAGGTAGTGTCAAGATAGATGGCGTAAATGCGTCAATTAGATTAATAAATAACGCAGGTAAACGTGAGTTCGCCATGGACCGTGGCTCAAAAAAGGCACTTGATTTAAAGGGCGTTACTAAAGCTGACTTAGAAGACAGATTTGGTGCTGGTCATGGTATGATTAAAGCAGGCGGAGATGTTATAGATATTTTTAATAATGCCCTACCTACTATAGAAGAAGAACTTACAGCATTAGGTCTATGGGATGATCCTAATATTATGTTCAACATGGAATACGTTTCAGGTAAATCAAACGTTCAAGATTATGGTAAAAATTTCTTAGCTATTCATGGTTTATTAAGTGTAGAAACTAAAGAAGTACAAGGAGCCCGTAAAATACTTACAAAACGTATTACTTCTGAAAAGAATTTTGCCCAAAGTGATATGGATGAATTACTTAAAAAACTCGAACCATTTGCTAAAAAGAAAGGGTTTGAAATATATGGTTCAGTCCCTACTACTTTTACTAAGGATCCAGATTTTAAAAAGGCTTTAGGACAACAATATAAAATTGAATTCGCAGAAGGCGCCAAAACCAAATCACTCGCCCAATGGTTGAATGATGTTACCGATATTCCCGCAGATGCTCGCATTAAAATGAATTTAGAGACGGGAGGCACCAAGGACGTCGGAGCACTAAGTAAGCAAGTGTATTTCGCAGTATTTGGCGGAGAAACAATAGACGACTTATTTGATAACGAGCAAGATATTCAAAAAGCTATCCAAGGAGCTACAACATATCTTGCAACTGAGAAGTTGGGTGATGAAATTTTAGATGTATTAGACTCACCTATGGGTTCTGTTAATGATCATGAAGGCGTAGTTATACGTGATCCTAAAATATCAAATCGCCCCTTTAAAGTGACAGGTAAATTTATAACAGGAGGTGTATCCTCAGATTTCCAGAAAAAATGAAACTAAAAACTATATTAAACGAACTATTTGAGTATAAAGATTTAGAACAAAAATTTAAATCTGAATTAGAACAATTAAAATCTAGCCATAACATTTCTATTACAATGGGAATGTATGATCCTAGAAACGATAGACCCGATACTGATCCCTTAAAAGGAAAAGGGTATGGTAAAATATCTTTTATAGGAAATAGTGAAGTATTTGATGGAAGCTTTGAAAAAGTTATTAATTGGGCCGAAGAGAAAGAATTTGAAGTTATATCAAAATCAAATTATTATGAGCACGATCCAGGAGAAAGACGTTTTTACCCTTCAATTAAATTTCATTTTAACGTAGAGGATGTTCCTCCTACAAACCCCTAATATGTATCACTGCAATTGCAATTTAACAACTTAAAAACAAAACAATCATGGCCGGATTATTAACATTATTTCAAAGTGGTGAGTTTGGATTAGACGGATCACGTCACTCTAGAAAACTCCCGGGTAACAAAGATCTTGAAGTTCCTTTTACTGCATATAATGTAGTTGGAGCTGCTCAAGAAGCCCACTTCCTTATTACTGCACCTCTCCCTTATAAGGGAAATGCTTCAGGACCCATTGTCGATACAGTAGGTGCTACAAGTGCAGTAGGTGGTTTATTAGATTCTTTAGGAACTGGAGCTCAGTAATCTAATTAAATCTTATTTTGCTTATTAAAGACCCTTTCCTACAATAGGAAGGGGTCTTTTTGTATATATAAACAACGATGTTAAATAAAGAATTTAAAAGAAAAGATGTAGAACGTATGCGTAACCTTATTAAAGGTAAAACAGGCGAATCTGCAGAGTTACAAGTAGGATATACTTCTAAACAGGAAACCCATAAAGAAGGTGATATTTGGGAAGAGGGAGGTAAAAAGTGGATTATTAAAAATGGTATAAAACAAACTTATACTAAACTTGATAAAGTTAAAAAAGAAGCTATTTTACCATTATTTTGTCCCTGTTGTGGCAATTTAATGAAAAAACGCAACGATTCTAAAATGTATAAAATACATAAAATGTGCTTTGATTGCGTTATTGATATGGAACATCAATTAAGAATTGATGGTAAGTATGAAGAGTATGAACGTGCTATAGTAGCAAATAACGCTGAATCATATTTAGATGATCTTGAGCAATATTTATTAGAAGCTATTAATGAGTCTAACACACAATTTGTTTCTGAAAGGGGAGAAGTTGAAAGATGGAAAGGGGGAATAGATAGTAAAATGTTCCTTTCAGAAATGAGAACTAATTTCATTAAGCATAGGCAAAATATTAAAGACTATAAAAACAACAAAACAAATGATTAATCTTAAAGAACTTCTATTTGGAAAACCCGACTGCGGTTGTGGTTGTGGTGATTGTGATGGTACTAAACTTAATGAAGGGGTTAAAGTATCTGAAAATTTACAATACCACTTAGATAATAAAATCCCTTTAGGTGAATCTATTTTTAGAATCAGCTCTAATGCCCATGTAAAACTATTTGCTGAAACTAGAAAATTATGGGAATTAGATAAAATACAATTATCTGAAGCAGACGAATATTTTATGCACACAGATGCGGGTCGTCAGGGAGTGTATGAAGGTAAGATAGTACCCCTTGACTTACCCTACATTTTAAGTGAAAATGAAATAGAAGCTAAAAAACTTGAAATCCAATTAGCTAAACAGTCTGAAATTCTTCAAAGAATATTAAAAGTACTTCAAACTTCTAGAAACGATGGTGAAGATAGAGAAGAGGATATTGAAGCATTAGATACTAGTATCGATTACCTCTCATCTGCCCTTACGGATAAAGATCCCCTTAGTATATCTGTTGATCAGGGGATTTTTGGTAAACTAGCTAGCCCTAAAAACCCATCTGTATCTGAGTTAGTAACTATTATAAGTGAAGCTGCTAAAAAGAAAAAGAAAAACCCACCTTTAAATAAACCTAAACGTGGTGGTCCTAAAGCATACTATGTTTATGTAAGAAACCCTAAAACTAAAAAAATTAAAAAAGTTACATTTGGGTCAGGTGGATTAAAAGCAAAAATCGGAAATAAAAAAGCCTCCCAAGCATTTGCTAAAAGACATGATTGTAAGAATAAAAAAGATAGGACTAAAGCTAGTTACTGGAGTTGTAATCTTCCTAGATACCATAAACAGTTGGGTCTTGGAACACCTGCCTCAACTTACTGGTAAACCTTATACTGATATAATAGAAGCAGACGGCACCATAAGTCGTCTGTTTCCTACTTCAACTAAACCAAAAGTCCTAAAATGGCATATGGATGATGAAGACAGAACTATTACAGCTCTTAATAAAACTAATTGGCAATTCCAATTTGAGGACCAATTACCTGTTCCTTTAAATGGGCCTATATTTATTAAGAGACACCAATGGCATCGCCTTATAAAAGGAGATGGTTCATTAATGATTAGTATTTATAAACATGCAAGAACGCAAACTAACAAAACCTGAAGCTAAAGCTAAAGAGCGTATAGTCAAAGATTTAAAGGGAGCTAAGGCTGACTTTAAAAAACGCTATGGTGATGATGCCAAAGCTGTTATGTATGCTACTGCAACTAAACGTGCTAAAAAAGTAGCTGAAGATGATTGTGGGTGTGGAAATGGTAATAATTGTAAAAGTCTTAAAACTAATGCTATAATTAATGAATTAATTGAAGATTTAGTATATGAAGAACTATGTAAACGAGGTAAAGCTTATATAGCTGCTCGTAAAAGGGCAGGAGAAAAATCATCTGCTTATCTCTCTGGACGTGCTGTAAAGGTTTGCAAGGGACAAATGAAAGGTGCAGGTGGTAAAAGAAAAAAATCTTATAAAAAGAAAAACGAATCTTTATACAACCAACTTAAACCTCAAGTATTAAGACATTTAGAGGAATTATTTAATGATCCCCATTTTGCTATAATAGCAGAATATAATGTCATAGAGGGTAATATAGACGAAAGTTTAAAAAATTGGTTTGGTAAAGAAGATTGGGTTCGCATTGATACCCAGGGAAATATAGCAGGTAAGTGTGGTACTATGCCTAAAGGCAAAGCAACCCAACGTTGCTTACCTAGAGCAAAAGCAAATTCACTTACTAAAGCACAACGTGCTTCTACTTCTAGAAAAAAAGTTAGGGGTAGTAAAAAAGGTAAACAATTTGTTAAAAACACTAAAAAAGCTAAAGTTAGCTTTAAAAAGAAATAAATAATATGAGCTTCTTAGATGAAAAAAAGTTAGACCCTGTTGGTAAAGAAGACGATGATATCAACAACGATGGTAAGGTAGATAAAACAGATAAATACCTTAAAAATCGCAGAGAAAAAATTTCTAAAAATATAAAAGAATTTCTTAAAGAAGGTGTAGCTAAAGATCTTGAAATAAAAGCTATGGAATCTTCTTCATTAGAAGAATTTTTAGATGATGTATACCAAGATTATCCTCAACATAAAGGTAATTTTGATATAAAAGACTTTTTAACAAAATATTATTTAAATGCTGGGGGTCCTATTGACGAAGGTAAACTTAGTAAGGCTGCCGGTTATGTTGCTATAATGGCTGCCTTATTAGGTCTTAATAAAGCTACTAGTGAAAGGATCTATAATAGTGATCCTAAAATTAAAGCCGCTATTGAGAATTATGAAAAAGCTAAAGAATCCGGTAATAAAGAAAATATGGCTAAATTTGAAAAAGAAATTAAAAAAAGAAAATTAGCATGGGACGCTGGTAGACCAATGGATGAAGCTAAAACAGTCGAATTACCTGCTGATACTACATTTACTTTAGATCTTAAGCATCTTATGAAGAAACATATGGATGAAGGTAAATCTAAAGAAGATACAATTAAATTTACTAAAGCATTAATGGCTAAACTTCATAATAAAGGCGAAGTTACGGTTGATGGTACTAAAATTGTATTTAAAGAAGGTAAAAAGAAAAAAAGTGGTTATATGGGGTACACAGAATTTGCTGAAGCAGATATTCCTCAAGATACCCAATTAGCACTTCCAGAACCACCTGAACAAACCGCAAATTTTTTAGGTCCCGATAATATGGATTATGAAGGAGGAATGGCAAAATCACAAATGCTTAAAATGAAAAATTATGCTAAAGCATTATGTGATATGATTGATGATGAAACACAATTAGAATCATGGGTTCAGGCTAAATTAACTAAAGCATCTGACTACATGTCTTCAGTTTATCATTATTTAGATTACCAACGTACTAAAAATGTAAATGAAGCTATAGGAGATGTAATCCCTGATGGTGTATGGCAAAAATTAGACATTGAATGGATAATGGATGAACCTGATGTAAATAGAGTAGACTACCAAGAAGGTCCACTTTATGGAACTACAGAAGATGGTAGAGCATTTGAATCATATGGTTATTATACACCATCTGAAGATGAATATACCCCACTACCAGATGAAGAAGTAGTAGAAGTACCCTTATCATAATGAATAAATTAACTGAACAACGGTTAAGACGTAAAATACGTCAAGTAATAAGGGAAGAACGTGAATATCAACTACGTCAACTATCCCCGGGAGCACATAGTGCTTTAGGTCCTGATATGTTAGGAATCCCCCCCTCAGCTGTAGTTGATGTTAAGATTATTAAAGCACCTAAACCAATTTTTAAATGTTTCCTTGATAATGGACAAACATTTAATTTAATTGATAATGGTGAATATATGCAGGCTGATATTAATCGTATTTTATTTGATTTAGATAGAGATAATGATTTAAAGGGTGCTAAATATGAGCTTGAAAAATTAATGCAAAGAGGTAGCGTTAAATCGGATGATGAAGAAATCCCTTCGGATGACTTTGGAGACAATGAACCCACATCTGAACCACCTTCTGAGGAACCAACAACAGAGCCTGAAGTATAATGAATAATAACCCAGAATTTAAACAAGCCTTAACAGGTATCTATAGAGATGGATGTAAAAAATTTAATATTCGTAACACCCCTAAAGTAGTACTTCGTAAAGATGTTGAAAATGGAGGTTTAACCTTAGGTCGCACTGCTTATTATGATCCAAATGAATTAACAATTGTTCTTTATACATCAAATCGTCATCCTAAAGATATACTTAGGTCGTTTGCTCATGAACTAATTCATCATGTTCAAAACGAACGTGGTGATTTGCATTTAGGAGATTCAAGTGATCCACAATATGCCCAAAACGATGAACACCTTCGTAAAATGGAAAAAGAAGCATACTTACAAGGTAATTTATTAATGAGAGATTTTGAAGACAATTTTAAATACCAACAGTAAACATATAGACTAGATTTATAGCCTAGTCGACTTAAAAAGAATATTTAGAGAGCTGTAACCTCATGTGGGTTATAGCTCTTTTTATCGTATATTTAACCGTTAAAATTATGCATAAATGCAAGAAAAAATAGTAATTGTAGGCGCTGGAGTAGCAGGCGTAAATGCTGCAACAAAATTAGTTGATAATGGGTATGACGGAAGTCGTATTACTATTATTGATATGGGTAATGATCCTTATAACCGTAAACCTGAAGAAGTAATGACAGGTTTTATGGGTGCTGGTGGTTGGAGCGATGGTAAACTTACTTACCATACTTCAATTGGTGGCCATATGTCTAAATACTGTGGCGATGAAAAAGCTATGCAATTAATGGATCAAGTGATTAATAACTTTAGACGTTTTCACCCAAAACCAGAAGTTATTCAATGTTCACATCCTGTAGAAGAACCAGATTTTATTAAACCATATTTTGGTTTAAGATTATTCCCAGTATGGCACATTGGTACTGATTATTTGCACGAAATTGGTAAAGCATGGTATGAATATTTAGTATCTAAAGGTGTTAAATTTACTTGGAATTCTAAAGTAACAGAAATTGATTTTGAAGGCGAATATGTTGTAGCAGATAAAAAATATTTTTACGATCGTTTAATATTTGCAGTAGGTAAGTCAGGTATTGATTTTGGTAAACACCTTATTGAAACTGGAAACCATGATACAGAAGCAAAACCAGTACAAATTGGTGTACGTTTTGAAGCACCCCAAAAACACTTTCAAAAATTAATTGACATCAGTTATGATTTTAAGCTATATCGTAAGTTTGAAGATAAAGGTGTATCATTAAGATCATTCTGTACTAATAATAATGCTGCTTATGTAGCTGTAGAGGAAACATATGGCGATCACAGTTACAATGGCCATGCTAAGAAAGATGAAGCATATCGTAATGATATGACTAATTTTGGTATTTTAATGGAAATCAGAGGTATTGACAAACCATTTGATTGGTCACGTGAAGCAGTTAAAAAACTTCAAATTAATGGTACTGGTACTTATTATTCTCCTAGCCATAGAGTACCATCTAAAACTAGTGAAGGCGAATATGTTAAAACCGAAATTGTAAATAACTTAGATCCATTATACGATGCTATTGGTGATAATGCTGTTTATATTGAAGATTTTATTGAAGATATGACTAAAGTATTCCCCACATTAGGAAATGATTGGGGTGTTTACATGCCCGAAGTAAAATATTTATCACCAGAACCACTTGTAGATTACGATAACTTATCACTTAAAACAGTACCAAATGTCCATTTTGTAGGCGATGCTCTCTCAGCAAGGGGTATTACAGTAAGTGGAGCACAAGGTACATATGTTGCAGAATCAATCTTAAATTAATATGGATAAAAAAGAAGAAAATAAACGCCTCAAAGAAAGCCGATTAATTGAGGAACAAAATAGAATGACAGGAAAAAAAGATTTTCCTAAATCAAAGCGTTTAAGGACACCTGAAGGTACTATAGCATATTATTGGGATGGTAAACTTCATAATTGGGAAGGACCTGCTCTTATACCAGAGGGTGATAATCGTAAAAGAGAATATTATATTTACGGGTTTAAACACACTGAAGAAGAGTGGAAAGAAGCCAAACGTAGTGGTAAGGGTCTACCCTGGTATAAAGATCCAAGATTTAAAGCTAGAAGTGCAGGATAATGAAAATAGGTTTTTGTGGAACAATGAGTGTAGGAAAAACTACACTAGTAAAATCATTACAGGAATTACCTGAATTTAAAGACTATAAATTTGCTACTGAACGTAGTGCCTATTTAAATTCGTTAGGTATTCCCTTAAATCATGAAACAACTATAGAGGGACAAACCATATTTTTGGCAGAACGTGTAAGCGAACTTATGCAACCTTCTATAGTTACTGATAGAACTATTATAGATGTTATGGCATTTACTAAATGTGCTAAAAAAACTAGTATTATAAATGGAGAAGCCTTTGAAGAATATGCTAAACGGTTTATTTACCAATATAATTATATGTTTTATATTTCTCCTGAAGGTATAGCTATGGAAGATAATGGTGTAAGGGAAACTAATTTAAAATATAGAAATGAAATTGACATATGTATTCAAGACCTACTGAAAAAACATAGACCAGTTTACTATACTATTAAAGGTTCTACAGAAGAACGAATCGAACAAATATTAAAAACCATAACATTTTAATTATGAAATTATTTAAATGGATAATAGGATTACTAGCAGTATTCGGAGGTGCCGCTGCAGTAGCTTCTACTCAAAAGAAAAAAGAGCACGATAAAAAGGTTAAAGAAGCCCAAGACAAAATTAAAAAAGTTCAAGTAAAAACTAAAAAAGTTCAAGCTGATAAAAAAGTAACCAAAGACAAAATTACTCAGCAGAAAAAAGTAGTTAATAAAACTAAAGCAAAGGTTAAACCTACTACTAATGCTAAAAAAACTACTAGTGATTTTAAAGAAAAATATCGTAAACCAGGTAGACCAAAAAAGAAAGCATGAAACACATATTAACTATATTAATGTTATGTGTGTCTAGTTTAAGTTTTTCACAAGATACTCTTCAAATTCCAGCATTGGAACTTGAGGAGTTTTTCTTGGCTTTAGACACACTTGAGACACAAGACTCAATTAAAACAGTTTTAATCAAACAACTCGAAAAACAAATTGGGTTTCATAAGGAATTAAACGATCATAATGATCTCCTTCTCAATTACAGATATGAAGAAATAGAATTATTAAACAATCAAATTATTGTCTATACAGATCGTTTAAATCAAGTAGATAGATGGTATAAAAAGCCATGGGTAGGTGTCGTAGGTGGTTTTGTAGGCACTATAGTTTTAATACATACTATAGACTATACACTTCCTCAGTAATTTTTATATATTTATTGTTGTTAACACCAAACATTGTGCACAATGAATAAAAACGAAATTAAGCAAATTATATTAGAGGAAATTAAGGCCGCTATAAATGAAATGGCTTCTCCCGAAGAATTAGCCGCAGATTCACGTCCTGAAGACGATGACCGTATTGCTCGGGCTATGGAAACAGGCGATGAAGATGAATTAGAAGATCTCGCAGCTGGCGAATTAGATAGAGCTGGTTTAGAAGAAATGGCTCGTACATCTAATGTCTTTAAACTTGGCCAAGAAGCTAGCTTACAAGATGTACTTCAATTTATGCAGCGTGTAAACGATGTTCTAAAAACATATAAGTCACCAGGACAAAAGCGCCCTAAAAAACGCTTTACTCCTGAAGAAATGAAAGCGTTAGCAACAGCAATGCTTAACCCTGAAGGATTTACTTCCAAAGATATTATTGCTAATACTTCATATAACAGCCCTGCTCAAGCAAATAAGTTTTTAAAAGCACTTGAGATGAAAGGTTTAATTACCTTAACTTCACAGCTTAAAAAATCAATGGAACCTACTCGTGACCCAGATGCCCCTGAAACCAGAGGTAGAAAAAGAAGAGATGCAGAATTTGATATGTCAGACGATCCAATGGCTGACTTAGATGCCTTAGGCTTAGGAGGCGACATTGATCTAAGTGATCCATTAGCAGAAAATAACAACATTATGAATAAAACAATAAACGAAATATCTGTAGATAAAGTAGCTGCCGCCGTTAATGCAGCTATTGATAGAGGAGAACATAAACGCGCTGACCAGTTGGCACAAACCTTTTTTAGAGACTTTGTAGGAAAAGATTTTGGAGAAGGTTTAGGAAAACTTGAAAAGGTACAATTAAAAGGAGGTCCTCAGAGAGAGACTAGAGGTTTAGTATTAGATTTTAGTCTAGATAGAACCAGAGTTCAATATATAGTAAATAATGACCGTGTTCTCTTTACTAAAAAAGGGGGTGCTATAAACCCTATAAAAGGCCTACCTATAGATAGAAGAGCAGTTAGAAACCTACAACAAATAATTAAAGTTGTAAACCCTAAGAGTAAAATAATAACAGGAACTGGTGCGTTTAATGTAAAAGGCTTAAGAGAAGCAACAAATTTAGAAAAATACATCAAACAGCAAATCAAAGAAGCTAAAAACCCATTAGCCGCTAAGATGAAAGAAGTTGAAATTCAAGGCCGCACAGCAGCACTTGAAACCAAATTAGCCGCAGTTGCTGAAATGATTGAAGAAACTGAAGGTCGTTTAACTCGCATTGACGAAGATAACGAATTTAGAGATATGATGGATAAAGGTGCAGTTAAAGAAGTTCGTAAACAACTTAAGGAACTTGAAAGAGCACAAGCTAAACTTCAGAAAGAATACGATAAAGTATCCGGAGGTAGAAAAAAAACAAAAGTAGTTGACGAACTAGATGCTGATGGTGCTAGAGATAAAGCCGATAATTTAGATGCATTAGCTGATAAGCAGGATGCACTCGATCAAGAAGCTGAAGATAGTATGGAAGAAGTATCATTTGAACTTAACGAATCTACACTTCGCTTCCAAAAGTTAGCTGGTTTAATCACTGAAAGTGATATCCAAAAGAAAAAACTAAATGAAGGTATTAAAAGTGCCGCTAAACAATTTGTAGATTTTCATGTGGATGGAAATGACAACGAAGGTGTACAACAATCAACATTTAGTGAAAAAGAATATCTTGAGCCGGGGGAATATTCTAAAGGTACTGTAGAACATTTTAAAGAGTTACAAAATTACCTTAAAAAGAATAAAAAATATGAATATACATCTCCAGGTGATGTAAAATATGCATTTACACTAAGTGGAAAAAATATTAAACTTAAAGGATAATTAAAATTATATACTAAAATTAGGGGACCAATAGGTCCCCTTTTTGTTAGTATGTATATACGATGGCAGATATAAAATCAATCATAAAGCAGGAATTTGTTAAATCAGCAAGCGATCCTGTTTACTTTATGAAAAAGTATTGTTGGATACAACACCCAACAAGAGGTCGCACTCAGTTTAACCTATACCCATTTCAAGAAAAGGTATTAGGTCTATTAAGTAAACACGATAAGTCAGTAATCTTAAAATCAAGACAGCTTGGTATTTCAACACTTTCAGCAGGTATAGCTTTACACATGATGTTATTTCAAAAGGATAAAAATATCCTTGTAATAGCAACAAAACAAGAAACAGCTAAAAACCTAGTAACTAAAGTACGATTTATGTACGATCAGTTACCTAGTTGGTTAAAATTACCTACAATGGAAAATAACCGGCTATCATTACGACTTAAAAATGGGTCTCAAATTAAAGCAGTATCTGCAGCAGGTGATGCTGGTAGATCAGAAGCCATTTCCCTTCTAGTAATTGATGAGGCGGCATTTATTGAAGAGAATAGGATTGAGGAAATTTGGGGTTCAGCACAACAAACACTTGCAACTGGTGGTAGAGCAATTATATTATCTACACCTAATGGTACTGGTAACTGGTTTCACAGACAATGGACTAAAGCACAAGATGGTACTAGTGGTTTTACACCTATTAGATTACCGTGGACTGTACACCCAGAACGAAACCAAGAGTGGAGAGATAAGCAAGATGATGAATTAGGGGATAGAATGGCGGCCCAAGAATGTGACTGTGACTTTACAACCTCTGGTGATACTGTATTTCCCCCCGAAGTACTAAACCATATTGAAGCTACAATGTTAAAAGACCCCCTTGAAAAACGTGGTATAAATCAAAGTTTATGGGTTTGGGAATATCCCGATTACTCAAGACAATATATGGTTGTAGCTGACGTAGCAAGAGGTGACTCTAAAGACTATTCGGCATTTCATATTATTGATATAGAAAACTGTACTCAGGTAGCTGAATTTAAAGAACAAGTACCAACTAAAGACTTTGGTCGAATATTATACAATATAGCAACAGAATATAACAAAGCTCTACTTGTTATAGAAAATGCAAACATTGGTTGGGCTGCAATTCAAGAAGTGATTGATATGGGTTATGAAAACCTATATTACAGTCCTAAAGACGAAAAATTCACTCGTGATGCTGAAGCATATATTGCTAAAGGATATGATTTAATAGATAAATCTAAAATGGTACCTGGTTTTACTATGTCACTTAGAACAAGACCTTTAACAATTGCTAAATTAGATGCATATGTTAAAGAACAAAGCATACAAATCCAATCAAGACGTACATTGGATGAATTAAGAACATTTGTATGGAAAAATGGTAGACCAGAAGCCCAAACAGGGTATAATGATGACCTAATTATGTCTATAGCTACCGCATGTTACGTGCGAGATACTGCGCTTAAATTCGCTCAGCACGGGGTTGACTTAACTAGAGCAATGCTTGCAAATACAAGCAAAGCAAATTACAACCCATTTTTTAGTACTAATAAGATAAATGACCCTAAAAATGCGTATAGAATGAAAATAGGGGGAAAAGATGAAGATTTATCTTGGCTTTTAGATTAGATATTTATACACATATAATAAATTAAGAATATGGCAGATACTAGCTTATTTACACGATTAAGGAGATTATTTTCTAATGACGTTATTATAAGAAACGTTGGAGGAGATTCCCTTAAAATTATGGATACTGATCGTATTCAAAAATATGGGAATTTAGAATCTAATTCACTTTATGATAGGTTTACTAGGTTACATAGACCTGTAGGGTCATCTTTACAATATAATCCAACACTTAATTATTCCTCTATGCGACTTCAGTTGTATAGTGATTATGAAGCTATGGATTATGATTCATTAATTGCTCCCGCACTTGATATTATCTCAGAAGAGGCAACCCTTAAAAATGAATATGGTGACGTTTTAACAATTAAATCATCTAATGAAAACGTTAAAAGAGTACTGCATAACTTATTTTATGATGTATTAAACATAGAATTTAATTTACCATCATGGGTTCGTCAGATGTGTAAATATGGTGATTTCTATTTACACTTACAGATTTCAGAAAAATTTGGTGTATATAATGTATTGCCACTTTCTGTATATCAAGTAGTAAGAGAAGAAGGTATGGATCCCGAAAACCCTTCTTATGTTCAGTTTGTATTAGATCCTAACGGTTTATCTCAAAGCCAAACCTATAGTGCTAGAAGAAGTGACCAAATGAAACTTGAAAATTATGAAGTTGCCCACTTTAGATTACTAGCAGACGCTAACTATCTTCCTTATGGACGTTCATATCTTGAGCCCGCTCGTAAGGTATTTAAACAGCTAATATTAATGGAGGACGCGATGCTTATTCATAGAATTATGCGAGCACCAGAAAAAAGAATATTCTATATGAATGTGGGAGGTATTCCACCAAATGAAATCGACCAATTTATGGAGCGTACAGTTGCTAAAATGAAAAAGACCCCATATGTGGATCAAAACACTGGCGACTACAATTTGAAATTTAATATTCAAAACATGACTGAGGATTTTTATATCCCAGTTAGAGGTAATGATGCATCTACTAAAATTGAAACTACAAAAGGACTTGATTACGATGGTACAACTGATATTGAGTACTTAAAAAATCGAATGTTGGCCGCCCTTAAGATTCCGAAAGCATTTTTAGGGTATGATGAAAACCTTGAAGGCAAATCAACATTAGCTGCTATGGATATTCGTTTTGCCCGTACTATTGAGCGTTTACAAAGAACTATTGTATCTGAGCTCCAAAAAATAGCTTTAGTTCATTTATATACTCAAGGCTTTACAGATGCTGATTTAGTAGATTTTGAATTATCTCTTACAGGCCCTTCAATTGTATTTGAACAAGAAAAAACCGAATTATATAAATCTAAAGTAGAATTAGCTAACTCAATCGCTGATAAAAAAGTATTATCTTCGGATTTTGTATATAAAAATATTTTTAACCTTTCAGACATGGAAATGGAACACGAAAAAAATAGATCTTTAGATGATGCTGCTCGTATATTCCGTTTAAATCAAATAGAAAACGAAGGTAACGATCCAGTAGAAACTGGGGAATCATATGGTACACCACATGACTTAGCAAACTTATATTCAACGAAAAGAGATAAAGCAGTTAAAGATGTTCCCGATGGGTATGATGAAAATGAACCTGGTAGACCAAAAACTAAATTAAGTGATTTTGGTACTGACCAAAGTAATTTTAGTAGAGATCCACTAGGCAAATCTGGTTTAGCAGCCGTAGGGGACGATAGTCCTAATAAAACCAATAATATTTCCCCACTAGCTCTTGAAGAGAATAATAGAATTTTAAAAAGATTATCTTTATCTAGAATGAAAGGAAAAGAACTATTATCCGAAGAAGATTCACCTTCTATGTTAAGTGAAGAAAATATTATAAAAGAATAACTCTTTAATATTTTTTACATATTTATATAAGAATAAATATATTTATTGCATGAAACCTAAGCACTCCAAGTACAAAAATACTGGAATACTATTTGAATTGTTAACTAGACAAATTACGTCTGAAACTATATCAAATAATTCTCCAAAGGCTGTAGGTATCTTAAAAAAGTTTTTTAACCAAAATAGTACTCTTTTAAAAGAGTATCAAATTTATCATGCTTTATTAAATAAAAGATACGATAAAGAAGCTAATGCTACTGTATTAATCGAAACCTTGATAAATGCCCACAATAAATTAAATAAATCTGCCTTAAGAAGGGAAAGATATAATTTGGTTAGAGAAATAAAAGATACATATAATATAGAAGATTTTTTTAAAGCTAAAATCCCTAACTATAAAATATATGCTAGTGTTTTTAATTTATTAGAAAATAAAAACGCTAACCCTATGTCCATTGTGGATTCTAAGGTGGCTATATTAGAACATATTACTAATAAAAATCTCCTTAACAAACCTAAAAAGGAAATTGTTATGGAGGAATATGAAAAATTTGATAAAGAAACTAGAGCATTAACATATAAAATGTTAATGGAAAAGTTTAATGATAAATACTCAAAATTAAAAGATAACCAACGTATCCTTTTAAAAGAATATGTTTATAATGTATCTAACAGCCCCAAACTAAAAAAATTCATTAATAAAGAAATTAATACTGTTAGGGCTGAATTAGAGACTTTATCTGAAAATACTGATCAAGTTACTAAAATAAAACTTACAGAGGTAAAAAATTTAATTAAACCTTTATGCAAAAAATCTTCTGTTCATGATGATAATGTTATTAATCTCTTAAATTATTATGAATTAATTAATGAATTAAAATCCTTAGATTAATGAAAATAGATGAACTTAAAGCCCTTATCCGTGAACTCATCAAGACTGAAATCGATGAAGCAAATACTACCGGTACTGGTACTACTATTAGCACTGGTGGGAGCGAAGCTTATGCTACGCCCCGAGCTTTTAGAGGAAAAGGAAAAAAAGCAAAAAATAGAGGCCTTGAACAAGCAAAGCGTCTCGGATATATACCCGTAAAAAAATAAGTTATGGCAAGAAAAATTAGTGCATTTGATTTTAATAAAAGTGACGTAAGTGTTTCACGTCCAGGAGTACATGCTAAAACTAAGCATAGTAATCACAAACAGTCAAAACATTATAAAAAAACCTATAGAGGACAAGGAAGATGAGCAATTTAATCGTAGATATTATCCCATTAAAAGTTGATAGATTATTAGTAGAATCATCAATCAAAGCTGGAGGTCCATTAATTGTGGAAGGAATTATCCAGAGAGCAGGTGTTAAAAACCATAATGGTCGTATTTATGAAAGACAAATTCTTGAAAGAGAAATGGGTAAATATACTGATGGACCCATTAAAGAAAATAATGCGTTAGGTGAATTAGATCACCCGGATTCTTCTGTTATTAACTTAAATAATGTATCCCATAAAATTAACAAATGTTGGTGGAATGGAAATGATATACATGGTCAAATAGAAATCCTTCCTACTCCCTCAGGTAATATAGCAAAAGCATTATTCCAATCAGGAATCCCTGTTGGCATTTCTTCTAGGGGGATGGGTTCGGTACAAGAAAACTCAGATGGTGTTTTAATGGTTCAAGAAGATTTTGATCTATTATGCTTTGACTTAGTATCTACACCATCAACCCCTGGGGCTACATTAACTCCCCAACAATTAAAGGAAGGTATAGAACACCCTACAGCTAATTACACTAAAATACACAATATTATTCGTGATATTATTTGTGATAATACGGGAGTGTGTAAGTGTTAATCATCACCGAAAAATCCTTTAATAAAATGGTAAATAAAAATGGCTGATGCTAAGGGCCATCCTAATACTACCCAGAATCTATCTGACCATTCCATAGGATATCCTGCTCTAGTAATAGTACCTTCAAGAAAAGCTCCTATAATAACCCCAATTAAAAAGTACATGCATACGGTTTGGGGATCGGTAATGTCATGGATAAATGCTTGTGCTAATATTTCTAGTGGATTCATCATATAAATAGTTTTCCTTAAAGATATGAAAAAATTTTTTGGTTTCCAAATTATTTTTATATTTATTTGGGAAGCATACACTATCTTAAAATAGTGTCCCTGGATTTTAAAAAATAAATCCCTATTAGAGATATTAAAATCTCTATTTCCCGTACATAATTTACTGGAAGCCAATTAAAACTTAAATAACATGGCTAAAGAACTATTAAAAGAGGCTATTGCCGACGCAAAAGCCGTTAGAGAAGTCGCTTTGCAAAACGCTAAAATGGCGTTAGAAGAAGCGTTCGACTCTAAAATTAAAAACATGCTCTCTGCTAAATTAGCTGAAGAGATTGAAGAAGATGTCGAACTCGAAGAGATGTATGATGAAGACGAAAAGTCTGAAGGTATGTCTTACGACGAGGACGATAAAGTAGATGAAATGTCTTATGATGAAGACGATTCAATGGATGAAGTTGACGAAGAAATCAACCTTGATGAACTCATGGCTGAACTCGAAGAAATGTCATACGATGAAGACGATGATATGAAAGAGGGTAAGAAAGACGATGATGACATGAAGGAAGGTAAAAAAGACGACGACGACATGAAAGAAGGTGCCCAACTTGACGAAATGGTAGGTTTAGCCGCTGTTGGTAGCATAATTGCTGCTGCTGGTGGTATTGAAGCTATCTTACAAAAAGGTCGTGCTGGTAAACTTTCTGGTAAAATGGAAGCCGTTTACAAAGCTTTAGAAGGTATGGCTGCCGGTGCTGGCGCTGCCCGTAGAAGCGAAGGTAAAAGCGAAGATGAAACCAATGAGAATATCGACATCGATGCTTTAATTTCCGAAATTGAAGAAGAAATTGAAGAAGGCAAAAAGAAAAAAGATGATGATGACGACATGAAAGAAGGTAAAAAGAAAGACAAAGAAGAAAAGGAAAAAATGAAAGAAGAGCTCGCTGAAGCGCTTTCAACCGTTAATTCTTTAAAATCTACTATCTCTGAAATGAACCTCCTCAACAGCAAACTCCTCTACTGCAACAAACTCTTCAGAGCTAATGCATTGACAGAAGCACAAAAAGTTAAGGTGGTTGACGCCTTAGACAAATCTACTACAACTGGCGAAGCTAAATTGGTATTTGAAACCCTTCAAGAATCATTTAACTTTACAGGTGTAGAAAAGAGAGCAATTAAGGAAGGTTTAGGTCGTGCTTCTAAAGCCGCTGGAACCGCTCCTAAAAAGGTTATAATGGAATCCGCTGACGAGACAGTGTCACGATTCCAAAAACTCGCAAACATTAAACTTTAAACTTAAGAACCTATGAATGTAAATACATTATTAGAAGGATCTAACCCATATAAGCAATACAGCGATGAAGCTGGTAAGCTTGCTAATAAGTGGGAAAGATCTGGTCTTTTAGAGGGTATTGACCTCTCTAATGAGACTGAAAAAACAAATATGGCTGTTCTCCTTGAGAACCAAGCTAAACAGTTAGTCCAAGAGGCTAATAGCTTAGGAGCTTCTGGTGCTGGTACATCTATCACTGCTGGAGGTTCAGAAGCATGGGCTGGTGTCGCTCTTCCACTTGTTAGAAGAGTATTTGGTGAAATCGTAGCTAAGGACCTCGTGTCTGTTCAGCCTATGAACTTACCTTCTGGCCTGATCTTCTACTTAGATTTCCAATATGGCTCAAACCAACCTGGATTCACCGCTGGAGATTCATTATATAATGCAGGAGCTGATGAAGCTACAGACATCCCAAGCGCTGGTGGAACTGGTGGTCTTTATGGTGCTGGTCGTTTCGGTTACTCTATTAACGAAACTTCTTCATTATTAGCCCAAGCTGGTGGTGCTGTAAGCACAACTGCTGCTACTACAGCATCTGCTGAATATGGTGGTATTTTAAACTTTGATACCCAATTCTCCGCTTCTAAAGCAGGTAACTTTGGTGCTCTTGGTGGTAAAAAAGTAGTAACGTTATCTTTCCCAACTGCTTCGTTAGTTGATTTTGATCCTGAAGGTGTAAGAGCATACAGAGTAGCTGCAAGCGCTAACTTACCTGCTGCCAATGTATTCCCTCAATTCACTAGAATAAATGGTGGTCAAATTGAATTTGTAGTAGAACAAACTGCTGCAAATACTACATTAGGTAATGTAACTGTTACTTACCAAAAGGGTCCTGATAACCTCAACGATAGAGGCGACTTTGAAGATACTAAAGGACCAGATGCTGGTATTGGTGATCTTCAGATTCCTTCAATCGATGTTAAGCTCAACAGTGATACTGTTACAGCGAAAACTCGTAAGTTAAAGGCTCAATGGACACCAGAATTCGCTCAAGACCTCAATGCTTATCACAGTATTGATGCTGAGGCAGAATTAACGTCTATCCTTTCTGAATACATCTCAATGGAAATCGATCTTGAAATCCTTGACATGCTTATCAGAAACGCTGATACTACTAAGAGATGGAGTGCTAAAGTTGGCCGTGAAGTAGCTGATACAGGTACAACTGCTGCAGCTGCATTTACAACTGCTGCTAATAATGAGTACTACACTAAGATGTCTTGGTTCCAAACTTTAGGTATCAAGCTTCAGGATGTTAGTAACACTATCCACCAGAAGACTCTTCGCGGTGGCGCTAACTTCATGGTAGTTTCTCCAAAAGTAAGCACAATCCTTGAATCAATTCCTGGATTCGCTGCTGACTCACCTGGTGATTCTAACAAGTACGCAATGGGTGTTCAAAAGATTGGTGCTATTAACTCTAGATACACTGTCTACAAGAACCCATACATGACTGAGAATGTGATCCTTATGGGTTATAAGGGTAACCAGTTCCTCGAAACAGGTGCTGTATTTGCTCCATATATTCCATTAATCATGACTCCACTTGTATATGATCCGATTTCCTTCACTCCACGTAAGGGAATTATGACTCGTTACGCTAAGAAGATGGTTCGCCCAGACTTCTATGGTAAAGTAATCTGTTCAGATCTTAACCTAGTGTAATAAAGTTATCTTTATAAATTGAGAAAGGGCCGCAATTTGCGGCCCTTTTTTATATGTATAATTGAAAAACGTTTTAAAACCATTTATTATGGCTAAACAAAATATTGAAAAAACCCCACCTAAAGGGACAGTTCGCTTTTCTGTCTCCCTTTCAGAAGAGCAAAAGCAAGCAAAGGAAAAAATCCTTCAAACACCTTTTAATTTTATTATTGGTAAAGCAGGAAGTGGTAAAACATTATTAGCAGTTCAAATTGCTTTAGATATGTTTTTTAAACGTATGACTAATAAAATAGTTATTACTCGTCCTACTGTGTCAAATGAAGACAATGGTTTTTTACCGGGTTCATTAGAAGAAAAATTAGAACCATGGTTAGTACCTATTCGTTCTAATATGAGAAAAGTGTATAATAAACCTGATATTTTATCTAAAATGGAAACGGATGAAAGTATAGAATTAGTTTCGCTTACTCATTTTCGTGGTAGAACTTTTGAAAATGCTGTATGCATCATAGATGAATTTCAAAATTTAGATAAACAACAATTAACCATGTGTTTATCTAGGTTAGGTAAAAACTCTACAATGATATTTACAGGAGATAGTCAACAAGTAGATTTAAAATTTAAAAATGATTCTGCAATTCATGAAGTAGCTAAAGTACAAGGATCGCGATTTGTAAATAAAATAGTACTTAAAGAAAACCATAGACATGAAGCACTTGATGAAATATTTGAACTATTAAAAGATTATAGTTAACCCTGCTAAATTTTTTAATATTTATTAAAAAACACTAGTATGGCAACAATTTCTATTTGGCCTGGATCTGCTTCTTTTACTGCTGGTGATACACCTTTTGGATTTTATGATGATGATTCTGAATTTGTTTCAGAAGCACCCCAAGTATCTAAATGGTGTGCCCAACGTTTAGGATACCCTATAGTAGATATAGAATTACAAGGCATCAATTTCTTTACAGCTTTTGAAGAAGCTATAACCACATATGCCCAGTATGTGTACCAATATAAAATTAAAGAAAATATTGGAAATTTAGAAGGAGCTTCTACAGGAAGTAATTTAAATAATCAATATATACAACCAAATCTAGGTAACACTATAGCAATAACAGAACAATATGGTACTGAAGCGGGTACTGGTGGTAATATTAGATATAAAACAGGAAGTATTGCTGTTAGTGCATCACAACAAGTATATAGTTTGGATGACTTATGGACAAATGTTAACGAATCAGGTAATAACATAGAAGTAAAAAGAATTTACCATTATGCGCCCCCCGCTATTACAAGGTATTTTGATCCCTATGCGGGTACAGGTACGGGAATCCAATCATTAATGGAAACCTTTGGATTTGGTAATTATTCTCCTGGTGTAAACTTTATGTTAATGCCCATTTACTATGATGCTTTAAAGATCCAAGCTATTGAATTTAACGATCAAATTCGTAAATCAGCTTACAGTTTTGAACTCATAGATAATAATAGACTAAAATTATTCCCTCGTCCCGCTAGAAATGAAAACTTATATTTTGAATATGTAGTTAAAGAAGAAAGAAACAATCCAATAAGAAATACAGCTACTAATCTGATTACTAATGTTTCTAATGTCCCATATACTAATATATCTTATTCAACTATTAATACTCCTGGCAAACAGTGGGTATTTAGATATACACTAGCTTTATCTAAAGAAATGTTAGCAAATGTACGAGGTAAATATTCACAAATCCCAATTCCGGGTTCTGAAGTTCAAACAAATGCCTCTGAATTAAGAAGTGAGGCTGCTAATGAAAAACAATCATTAATAGAAGAACTTAAATTAATATTAGAAGAATCTTCAAGAACTAAATATCTTGAAAGACAATCACAAGAAGCTCAATTTGCTCAAGATACCTTAACTAAGGTCCCATACCCTATATATATCTACTAATGATTAAATTAAAAGACATATTAAACGAAGAGGTAGTTTTACGTTCTGTAGATGCAGTTTTAGTAACTGATAAAGATATAAACTACACAGATACTATTGATGGTATAAGAGGAGTAAGAAAAATAACTACTGTAAATACTACAACTTCTGATGAATTAGAATCTAAAAATCGTGCTAGAACAGATGGTAAAGAAGTACATACAGTTACTTTAAAATTTATTTCAGGATTAGATCCTAAACAGGATTTAGAATTTTTTAAAACTACAATGCTCCAAAGTAAAAAAGGAGATGCTAATAGACGAATAGATGGATTACGCCATATAATTTTTAAACCAGATACATTAACTAGAATATAATGCCATTATTTGGAGGTGCCAGAGACATATCATTGTTTAGAACAATGAATCGAGAACTGATTAATGATATTATTCAGACCGAAGTTGCCTATTATAAATTTGCTTTAGACCAAACAGACTCAAATATATATAATGAATCTACTAAAAAGTTTTACTATGAACCTATAAGATTATCCTGTTTAATCGAAAAAAATGATCAGGAATGGAATAGTGATGATTTTGGCCCTGACGTAAAACAAATATTTAAATATAGATTTCTTAAAGCTGATTTAAATGACATTAATTTAATCCCAGAAGTAGGAGATTATATATTATTTAATAATGATTTTTGGGAAGTAGATAGCTATATTGAAAACCAATTTTTTACAGGTAAAAAACCCGAATATGCTATATCCGAAGATACCCAAAACTTTGGTGTTTCATTATCTATAATTTTATCTACCCATTTATCAAGAGTAGAAAAATTAAATTTAGTTCCCCTAAGGGGAGGAATATACCCAACTACTCAAATAGCCTCTGGTTCTACCGCTAATCCTATATAAGATGTCTGATAATAGAATAAAACCTGATATATTAAGTAATAATACTCTTTTAAGAAGAAACTTAGAAGCGGGAGCCCCTCCTGAATTTGAAGAATTACCTTTAGATACTGAACGTGATGTAAAAGGTAAAAACCGCCATTTAGAAATTAGAAGAGACCAAGATAATATTCAAACAACTTCTATAACTTTAGAAGATATAGATGAAGCTGTTTATTATTACCTTGATCAGGAATTAAATTTATCTGTAGAAAATAACGGTGAATCCATTAAAGTTCCCATAGTGTACGGAGCCGGTGAAAGGTGGAAGACAGTGCAAGCAGATGGCTATTATCGCGATAAAAACGGCAAAATACAGGTGCCCCTATTAATGTTTAAACGTACTTCTGTTGAAAAAAGAAGAGACATAGGTAATAAATTAGATGGTAATAAACCTAATCTTTATATTACTGAACAAAATAGATATAGTAAAAAAAATGTATATGATAGTTTTAATCTTTTAAATGATATACGACAACCCCAAAGGGAAATATATCAGGTACCTATTCCCGATTATATTTTTGCTAATTATGAAGCTATATTATGGACTGATTTTATGACTCAAAATAATAAATTAGTTGAAGCTATAGAATATGTTTCAGATGCTTACTGGGGTAATAAAGAAAAAAACCTATTTCAAGTTAATGTAGATCAAATTCAAAATATTAATGAATTACAAGTAGGTGAAGATAGATTAGTAAAAGCTAACTTTAGTTTTAAATTAGCAGGATATTTACTCCCTGATACATTTAAAAATGAAACCCAATCTATTAAAAAAGAATTTACTCGTGCGGAAATCAAAATAGGATCTGAAACTGTAATTAATTTAAATGATCTTAATAGTTAATGGCAAAGAACAAAATAATATTTGGCGTAGGTAATATACCTAAGGCAAGTGATTTTGCATTAGGTGAATTAGTCATTAACGTAAATGATCAAAAAGTATTTTCTAAAGATAAACAGAATGTAGTTTTTGAAATAAAAGGAGCATCATCATCTGAATCTACCCCTACAAATGTAAATACAGGTAGCTTTTATATAAGTTCTTCTTTTAATAACAATATAATTACATTTAATCAGGGGGATGGCACCACAGATGCTGTTGATTTAAGTACTTTAACATCTCAGGATAATGATTGGTATATTGATATCTCTAATTCAAGATTAACATCTTCATTAAATATTTTTGTAGAAGGAGATATTACATCTTCCGGAATTATAAGTTCTAGTTTTATAAAACTTACTGATAGATCACTTCCTAGTGCTGAATCCGGTATTATAGTATATTCTTCTTCTAATTTTTATGCTGGAATTGAATAACTATATATTTATACTAGATAAATACAATATAATATGGCAATAAGATTTGGTTCTAGTAAAAGAGAAGAATTGACTACACCTAAATTACAATTTACTAAAGAGGAAGCAAAAATGATACTTTCTTTAATAGGTGAAGGTGAAATTAAAATCAAAAATATACAACCTATATACGATTTAGTATATAGGATTACGGAATTTGTCCAAAAAGATTAATAACACATGGCACAGTTTAGAAAAATATTATTATCTGGATCTAATGTTCACGTCTCTGAAGTAACAGCATCCAATATTCCTCAAGCTACTGATAATAACACAATACTATTTGCTGATAGTAGTGGTGCAGTAAGAACCCTTAATAATTTAACGTATAATGCTTCCCAAACCACAATTGAATTTACTGGTGGTACTTTCAGTGGTAGTTTTAGTGGCGATGGTAGTGGATTAACTGGTGTAACTGCTACATTAGGTAATAGTTTAGCTGACGGTGCTGGTATTGTTGATTTTACTTATAATGGTGGAACCGCAAGAACAGCATCCTTAGATTTACACCCCTCAGGTGGTTTAACATTTTTTGATGGTAACACAGATTCAGGTACATCTACAGGAGCAGGAAAAGATGATTTTAAGTTAGGTTTAACTAGTTCATTAGCGGGTAATGGTTTAGAATTTCCTACTGCTAATGACTATAGTGAAATACAAATCAACCTTAATGGTAATAGTAATAGTACTTCTGGACTTAAACTAGGTTCCAGTGGATTAGCTATATCAGATAACATAGATGGTGATGGTTTAGGTCTTAGCTCAGGTGTATTATCAGTAGATTTAGCTACAAATAGTGGTCTTGCAATTAGTAGTAATAAATTAAAACTTGCTAATACCTTAGATGGTACCGGTTTAAACTTTGCTACAGGAAATACTATATTAAATATTGATAGTAGTGTAGTTGTTGATAATGCTAATACCATTACATTTGCTACAGGTTCTACTAATGTTGTAATAACTGTAACTTCTGATGGTAGTGTTTCAGATGTTACTGCTGGTAAAAGTGCACTCCTTATAGATAACCCAGTGTTATCTATGAACCTTAGTGACACATTAACAGGTAACTTTACTTTTAATGATGATGTAACTATTTCAGGTGATTTATTAGTTGAAGGAGGTGGTAGTGAAGTTAACCTTGAAGTTCAAAACTTAAACATTGCTGATCAATTTATTCTTGTTAATAGTGGTTCAACCTCAGGAGATGGTGGTTTAATAGTCCAAAATGGAAGTGGTACTACAGGCGCGTTCTTATTCTATGATGGATCCCATAATAGATGGGGAGTTTCAAACGATAGCCAAACCATGACAGATACAGGCCATGAAGTTCAGGAAGCAGGTCATGCCGCTGTTGTAACGGTACAACCTACTACAGATGCCGAATCTACTATCCTTGCATCTGACCCACTATTTGGAACTGCTGCTAATAATTCTAGAGTAGGACAAATGGTTATAAAAGTTAACCAATCTACTAATGAAAGTAGTGCTTTTATATACGCATAAAATAATATATCTATAATGGCTAATTGGAAAAGAGTATTAATTTCGGGTTCCCATTTCACTGTTAAAGAACTCAAAATATCAAACATAGGAACCGCCCAAGATGGTGACACTATATTATTTGCAGGTAGTGCTTCTGCTGTGGATAGTGGTTCATTTAAAGCTGAAAGTAAATTTGTATTAGCTGATGGAAAGTTAAGCGCTTCTTATGGTACTAATAGTGGGCAAGAAACTTCTTTTGAAGGAGATGGCTCGGGAATCACAGGAATAGATAGTGCAAACGCCGAAGCTGGTATAAAACATGGAGCAGGTGTTGGTATTATAAATGGATCAAGTAACATAAATACCGAATTTACAGCTAATAATGCAGGTGTATTTACCATTGCCTTAAAAGGAGCTAGTAATTTTCCTACTGTTTATGGAACTGAAATTAACACCCAAACAACTGTTAACTCTAAAAATGCTGGTGTTAATGGTGGTATTTTATTTGCAACTCATAGTGCCCAAAATAAATTAATATTAGACCCGGGTTTACCAGGCAATGGCTTAGAATGGGATCCTGCTTACCTTAATGGAGGTATAGGAAATAAACTCCGAATAGATTTAGATGGTACTAGTAATGGTACTTCAGGTTTAGCTACGGGTTCTAGTGGTTTAACATTATCCTCAAACTTAGATGGTGATGGTATAGACCTTACTAGTGGTGTATTAAAAATAGATTTAGCCAGTAACAGTGGTTTAACTACTAGTGATGGTGTTATGGGTACTGGTGAATTATCATTAGTAAGCAGTTTAGCAGGTACTGGTTTAGTTTTTACTGGTGTAAACGATAGAAGTGTAATCAATATAGATACTTCTGTTGTTGTAACAGACGAAACAATAGATTTTGAACCTAAGGCAGCTTTTGATGGGGGTGTGTTTGCAAATACTATAACACAAGGACAAGGGATAGCAAACCAAACTTATGGTGTTATAGGTGCTAGTACAGATTCTTCTTTTGCCAATGCTGAATTCTCTACTGGTACTGGTACTCAAACATTTATTTCTGATCCAACAGTATTTTTTGATTTATCTACAACCTGGGGTAATGCTGATGCTCCTAGTAATGCTGATTTTTCAATCACAGGTAATGTTACTATTAAAGGTGCACTAACAGTTATTTCATCAAGTAACATTGTTAATGTACAAGTTAGTGATTTTAAAACAAATGATCCCTTTATTCTTTTAAATAGTGGATCTACTGGTACTAGTGAAGCTTTCCAATATAGTAATGGGGGTGTTATTGTTCAAACTTCTAACCCCGCAGGAGGAGCTCATGGTAGTGCCCTATTTTACCAATCAGGGAGTACACATAATGTATGGGGGGTTACTACATCCGATCAAGTAGGATGGAATGACATTCACCCAGGTACAACTAATGGTGATTTATCTGGTACTAGCTTATCAGGTAATACTGAGGCTATCATAGCTACAGTTGCTATCTCTACTGTTGATGACCCTAATGCCTCGTTAACCGAACATAATGTATTTTGGGATAGCGCGGGCCAAGAAAGATTAGGTAGTTGGTATGTAGATACCGATGCAGATCCTGCAGGTGGAGAAAGTAATGTGTGGTTTTACACAGCTTAATTTGGGAATTTAATTTTTCCTTATTACACTAAAAATAAAAAGTTATGGCAAATATAAAATTAGAACCTAATCAAATGGCCTTTTTAGTGGCCGCTTCTAAAAACGCTACTATTCAAGGTAAAGATGCTGTCATAGTAGCTAATATTATTACAACTTTAGAAAAAGAGCTTGAAAAAGCTTCTATTCCCCCTGAAGTAGCCGCTAAGAGAAAACAATCCTAATATATTTATTGTTAAGGATATTATTGGCCTCCGGGAAGTGGGCGGCATTAAGTCGTAACCAACCGTAATAGACAAAACACATGCCGAACTGGAAAAAAGTCTTACTTTCAGGCTCTAAAGCCTCTTTATACGATATTACTTCAAGTAATTTACCTGCTGAAGCTGGTAGCACTAATAATATATTAAGTATAGATGGTTCTGGGCATTTCCAAATAACTACTAGGGGTGATATCGGGGGCAGTGTTTCAGCAGGTACTGGTATATCAGGTACAACTACATTTAATATAGCATTAGATGAAGTTCCAAACCCTGGCTTTGGTGTTGCATCTGACTCAACAAATGTTTTAGATTTAGCAGAAACAGCTTCTCTTAGTAGATCTGGTATTGGTGGTGCTGATAAACTTATTATTGGTGGAGAATCCGCAGGCAGTTATAAAAATATAGAATATATAACTAAAGATTATGATAGCACTAATTTAGGCCATTTATTTAAAGTAGGTAGTGTAACTCATTTAGCATTAGATGAAGTAAGCACTGCACGAAAGGTATCAGTTAACCCTGATGGTAGTGATATAGATTTTGCAGTTTACTCTAATGGCAATTCTACTCCCAACATGTATCTTGAGGGCAGTACCGGTCACGTAGGTGTAGGTACTGATTCACATGTTCTTACTCCAAATACTTTTAATGTTAGTCACACAGGAGCTGACGGTGATGGGGGGATTATGATCATCAGGAATGATACAAGCATTTCTTCTGGTAATTTTTTAGGAGGTATAGGATTTGATGGGCGTGATGGTAATGTTCCTAGCGGTATAACAGAAGCATCAGCATATATAGCAGCTTATGCTCTTCAAAATCACTCCACTACTGAGAAAGGGGGTAGATTAGTATTTGGTGTAAGTAGGAAAGATGATAATGATGATACTACTTCATACGCAGTACTACATGTTCAATACCCTAATACAACTACTAATAATGGAAGAATTGGAATTAATAATGCTGCCCCAAGCTATGCTTTAGATGTATTAGGTAACAACACAAGCTATGTAGCACGAATTCGAAATGATAATTCGGGTAACAATACAAGTGCTGATGGTTTAAATATTACTATTGACGGGACAAATTCCACAAGTAGAAATTTTATAGGATTTAGGGGTAATAATCAATTTTGTGGGGCTATTAGATCTGCTGGTAATAATAATAGTATAGCTATAACATATAGTTCAGATAAAAATCTAAAAAAAGATATAGTCCCTACTAAATATTCTGTTGATGATTTAATGAAAATTAAAATTAAAGATTTTACATGGAAATCTTCTGGTGAAACAGACACAGGGGTTATAGCCCAAGAACTACATGAAATTTTACCTAAATCTACTTATGCTCCCAAAAAAGATGAACATTGGACTGTTGATTATACTAGCTTAGTTCCCTATCTAATTAAATCTATTCAAGACCAACAAAAAATGATTGAAGATCTTCAACAAGAAATTAAAACCTTAAAACCACAAACCTAATGGGATTAGTATTTTATAGTGGCTCTTTCCTAACAGGATCGGATGAAGATATAAATTATAATTCAGCAATAGAACTTGGATCTATTGGTGCATCTGAAATTAATGATGCTATCCAAATTTTAATTAACTCACAATCTTTAGGAACCCTTACCAGTTCTGTTGCTATATACATTACAGGATCTAGTCCTGATCCTTTAGTAGGAATGGGTACTACAAACCCCCTTTCTAACCTTGATATTAGATCTACAACTGGATCTTCTCCAGCAAATTTAATTTTAAGAACTAATGAAGATGGAGTTATCCAGGTGGGGGAAGAAACAGGTAGAATTATATTTGCTATAGAATCTGCTTCATTCTTAGGTACTGGTTTTATAGCAAGCGGGTCTACCTCAGCTATATATTCTGAAGTCATAGGTAGTAATATTAATGGAGCATATGGTGGTTTAATTTTTGAAGTTAATGATAGTAGTAATGTAACTACCCCTATTAAAGCCCTAACTATAGGTTATGGTTTAGGAGCATCTAGTAATGATGTAGGTTTTGTTTTTTCAGGATCAATAAAAAGTACTGCAGGTGCTAATTCTTTATCCTTATTATCTTCTACTAATGATAATACATTAGCCTATCTAGGATTTTCTGGTGTAAGTGATCTCCCAGAACTTGATAGAGGTATGCTTTTGCTAAATGATGATGGTAATACACATGTTCGACTTAATGGTGCAGCCGGATCTACAGATTTTCTAAATACAGGCAATAATGTAGCTATAGGAACAACTACAGCACCCGAAAAATTAACAGTAGAAGGTAGTATAAGTGCTAGTGGCGATATAATTGGTAATATAAATGGTGGATCTTTCTAATGACACAGCAATTTAGAAAAACACCTATAAAATGGGAAAACGCAGATTTTACTTATGATAATAATACATCACCCTTAGGGGAACCATATAAGTGGGAAGATGTTTTCTTATTACAAGAAATTATAGCTGGGGGAGCTTTAGAAGATCCTAAAACTTATTTTGATAAAGAACCTGAAAAGAAAAAGAAATTTATTAAACTACTTTGCAAAGTTAATGGTGAGTTGTACGAAGAAACTAAAGAAGTACAAGAAAGAAAAATTACTGTTAAAGATATTGAACTAGTTGCAAAAGAGGTACTAGGTATTAACGTAAACGTAAACTTATAAGATATGTATAAACTTTATACTGATAAACAAGAAATATTTGAGTGTGATATACAATTAGAAGGTGCTTCACTTTCTAATTCTCTTGCTAGATTAATTGTAGCAACTAAAGACCTATCATTACTATTTGAAGGAGAAATTAACTCTAGAGGAAAATGCATAATTCCCATTAAAAAATTAAAAGGACTATTACAAGAAAACAGTTCTGGTAATATTAAATTAGAAGTAATAGCTGAAGATACTTATTTTACCCCTTGGGAATCTACATTTGAAGTGGATGCCTCAAGAAAAATACAAGTCGAAGTTAAATCCCAATCAGGTACTGTTATTACAGAAGATAATAAACCTAAGATTAAAGTAGCTAACATTAAAGAAACAAAACAAGTTACTACTAATGATAAAAAACACGTTTATAATATACTGAAATTGCTTGTTAAGGAAGATATTAAACTTGACAATGTAAACTTTAGAAAGAATAAATTAAACCATATAGTTGCTACCTACTTATCTGAAAATACAATAAAAGAATCCCAAAAAGATAAAATTATTGAAGGAGTAATTACTGGTCTATCTAAATTAAAGTGATTAAAAAATGGCTGGACCCTTTAATTTTACTGGGAACAATATACAAGACACTTATCAGAGAATAGTCCAAACAGATGGTACTAGTTTCTTTGATGGAACGGGTTCTGCAGTAAATTTTGGTTCATCCTTTACGGCCGCTGGGATATCTGGTTCATCTAATGAGTTATCTTCGTCTATATCAAATAGAGTAACAACTTTAGAAACTGCTGGATCTAGTGGGGATACATTTCCTTTTACAGGTAGTGCCGAGATTTCAGGTAGTCTAAAAGTAATTGGATCTCTTACTATTACAGGTTCTCAACTTATTACAGATGATATTACTTCTAGTGGAACATTACGCGCACGTGTTAAGTCTTTTGATATAGAACACCCCACTAAAATTGGTAAAAGACTTGTGTATGGCGCATTAGAGGGTCCTGAGCATGGGGTATACTGTAGGGGGAGAGCGAATGTATTAAAAGTAAAATTACCGCCCGAATGGAGCAAATTAATTGTGCCCTCAACAATAACTGTACAAATATCTTCCGTAGGGAAATTTCAACCTATTTATTTTGAAAAATTTATAAGTAATTGGTTATATTTTGGTTGTGACTCAGATGATATTATTGAATATGATTTCTTTTGGGAAGTTAAAGGTGCTAGAGCAGATGTACCTAAACTTAAAACAACTCAATAAAATATTTATAACCAAATACTATATTGCCTTTATATAATAGAAATATAATTATAGAACCCGCAAGCGGATCCATCATATTTAGTGGGTCTGCGGGGGCATTTATTTCTGAAATTATTGTAAATGATAGTGGAAGTATATCTCTTAACATTACAGAAAGTGGAAAATTTTCTATTACGGGATCAACAGATATTACTGGGTCATTAAATGTATCAGGAACCCTTTCTACTGATAACATAATACTAAGGGGAAACCTTGACCTTGGGGGATTTTAAATATGTATATTAGAATAATCAAATAGACAACATGGCTCAAACAATTCAGTTAAAAAGAGGTGGCGTAGGCTCTCTATCATCTACAGTAACCGCAAATATAGGTGAGGTTTTAATTGTCACTGGTTCTAGTGGTAATTTAACAGGACCATTTTTAGTTGTTGGTATAGGTGAAACTTCGGCTAGCTTAGTTAACCCCGTACAATTAGGAACAACAGTTCCTACATTAGATTCAAATAATAAACAACTAAATGGTACTTTATTTTATGATACTGATGATAACAAATTATATAGATTAGATAGTAGTGGTAATACTGAAATTACCCTAGGTACTTTACAAAATGAAGCACGATTTGCTCTTACAGGTAGTACTAACCTATTCAAAGATTCACAAATAATTACAGGTAGTACATTATTGGGGTCACCTGATACTGCTCCTACGGAAATTAGAGGAGCTTCTTCTACAAATAATAATTATGCTTTAATTGTTAGCCAATCTGCTTACTTTAGTAACCATAATGTTGGTCACCCAAATAATTTAGCTTGGCAATCTAATTTAGCAGGTTCTATATTTAATAATTATGATGCTAATACTGATGTAGCAGAAATTTTAAGAACATTCGCAGGACTTATTAGTTCTTCTAATAGTGCTTTAGTTGCTTCTCCTACTGCTTTAGCTACTAAATACACGGGGTATAATAGCGAAGCTGAATCACTGCCTACTGATAGTAGCGATTTTGATAGTGTATACCTTCCTGTAGGGTTTACTGAAGAAAATGCTGCTTACTTAAATCTAAAGGGATTTAATGGAGGCGCAGGTACAAGTATGTTTAGTGAGGTAGCTGCTTCAAATAGACGCACAGGAGTTACAACAGGTAATTATGGGGTTAGAATAGATTTATTAGGGGGTGGCGTTGCCGATACTGAATTTGATGCGGGGTCTAATAGTGATAACTTTACTGTATTCGCTAAAGTAACTCAAAGTTTTAGTGATACACAAAGTGAGAATGATCCAAGCCCCGCTAGTAATACATTTAATACTCAATCTAGATTTGAATTTACCTTAACCCCGGGGGCCGCTGGTGTAGTAGTACAGGGGGGGCCTAGTAATACTATTGATTTAGAAACAATAGCGACGGGTAACCCAACAGTTATTCCACCTCAGTTTAAAAAGGCTAATGGTGCTAATATACCTTTACAAACATCTTTAAGATATAAAGCTTCTAGTGAAGATTTTACAGACATTTCCTCAAGTGGATACTACAAATACCAAGGTATATTAGCAGGTGTAGCCACAGGTAGTACCCAAACAGAAGCTGAAGTTATTTTTGGTAGCTTACAAAGCCCTGGATCCCAAACCAATGTAAATACATCTATATTTCAATCTCCACTACAAATTAGTGATATAACAGATACTGCAGTTTCTAATGTTACAAAATTTACTTCTTCAAGTTTTACTTCTAGAAGCTTATCAGGTGCCCCATACTTGAATGGAGCTACTTATAGTGCAGAAGTTACAGCTAGTAATTTATTTAAACCCCTATATAGAAACAACACTACATTATTAGATGGTTCAATTACTAGTACTACTTTAACTTTTGCGGGCGACTCAACACAAATAATTACTATTCAGTCAGATGGCGATGTAGCTGGAGCTAATAGGGTATATGATGGTAATACCGCTAGAGCAATTAATGATAACCCGGGTATAGATGATACTGGTAGAATAGCAGAAACCTATAGCTTTGGTGCTAGTGATGCTAATGAAACTAATATCCTAGAAGGATCAAGCTATAGTGATAGTACATTTACATACAGAATTACATCTCGTAATTTCACTGACAGTACTACAAATGATGATACTAATATAAATTATCACACAGCGGGAGCCTTTGGCCAACCTGTAGCTAGTGGTTCTCTAGCATACTTCATTTCAGATGATGGTGGTGCTGGTGGGGCTACAAATACTAGCGAAACCTTTAAAGGTGAAGTTTATAGAAGAACAATTAGTAATTCAACTACTTTAACAACAGCATTTAATTCAAGTTCAAGATTAACATTAGGAGATGGTGGTGACTTACAAGTTAAACCTGGTTTCCTTGTTAATCCAGAACATAACGGTACTGCTGTAAGTAATGCAGGTGCTGGTTATTGGTACCCTACAGATGGATTTAACCAGGCCCATTATAAGTGGTTCTTAAGAGAAGTTGACACTGGAGCAAGTAGTAATAAAAGTACTCTAACATTAAATTTTGACCCAGATAGCAGCAGTGATTTTGTTACTTGGGATACTACCACTAATAACAAAATTTCAATCGGTGTTATTTTCCAAGCACAAAACTCTGATATATTTGATGCTGTTAAAGGTAATGGTACTTATGGAGGTAGTTTAAATGCACAATCAACAGGAAATAATAACCCATTTAGCGATAATATAGATGTTATAGGTGATTTTACATCATTTACAAATTCAAGTGGTACATTAACTTTAGGATTAAATAACTCTATAGGACAAACTATTAACGCTTCAAACCCTAAAATTTGGATATTAATTAGATATAAAGGAGCCCCTGCTTCTACATTAACTGGATTTACAGTATCCACATCGTAATACAGAAACTATAAGATATGGCATATAACTCACCCAATAGATCAGAAAGATTATTACAAGGTAGAAGATTTACTACTAATGATCTTACATTAACTCAAGAAGCATTTACAGATGTATTTGATTTAGGGGCTAATGAAATATTTACAGATGACGGGTTAATCCCTACGGGAAGTAGCCAACTACCTTATAGTGGTTCTAGTCAAGATGGGTTAATAATTTCAGCTAGTTTAGTAGATCCTACTACTTACACAGAGGGAAGTGCTGATGATCTAGCAATTGTAAAATTCCACCATAGAAAAAAACTCAAGGGAGCTGCTGACGGGCAAAGGGAAGTTTATTATTTTACTACTGATGATCCTGATGCCCATGATGATTATGTAACTTCTGACCAAATTATAGAAGCGGACCAACAAACTAATTTTGTATCCCCCAAGTATATAATACCTGGACACGCTTCTAGAAATGCTGAATCTTTAACCCCTGGTTATAAGGTAGCAATTTCTTATGGTAATGATGAAAACAACGTTACTGCCGCTACAGATGACCAATTTGTATTTGATTATAAAACAGGTGTTCTTACCTGGGTAGGTACTCCTCCACATGATGGAAATGATTTTGTATTTGCTACTGCTTATCAATATGTTGGTAGAACATTAAGAACTCAAATAGATGATGGTACATTAGGAGGATCAGGATTCCCTTTTAGTGGTAGTGCCGTAATTACAGGTTCATTAATTGTATCAGGAGCTACTAGCACAGATGTAGTAGATTTTACTAATGTATCCGTTATTAGTGGTTCTACTTTTAGTGGTAGTTTTGTAGGTAATGGTAGTGACTTAACAGGAGTAACAGTTGATGCTAGTACAGTTACCTTAGGGGGTGTATTAGGGGGAACTGCAAATGCTGCTACTTTTACAAATAATGTACTTTCAGGTAGTGGAGCAAATAATCAAGTTGCTATTTTTAATGGGGCAAGTGAATTAGATGGTTCATCCAATTTAACGTTTAATGGTAATACATTAACAGCGGCCACCGCTTCTATTACCCAAAATCTAACAGTTGGTAAAAATTTAACAGTTACAGGTGATTTAACTGTTAGTGGTACTACAACAACTATTAATTCAACTGAAGTTGAAATTGGAGATAGAATTATAGTACTAAATGCTGCCTTAGGAGGTGGATCAGGTAATGCCGGTATTAATGTTCATGTAAGCGCATCGGATGGTAACCCTACTGCCCATACAGGTAGTTTCTTATGGGATGATGATGAAAAATATTGGAAAGGAGGCGAATTAGGATCTGAAGCTAAATTCTTAAGAGAAACTGGAGATGGTATTATTAGTGGTTCAGCCCAATTACCTAGTATTGCCGCTTTAAATACATTCAGTGGTTCTGCCAATACAAGTATTGCAGCTCTTAATACCAAAACAGGTTCTTTAGACTCAGATATTAGTACAATTAACACCAGCATAACTTCTCTTAACGCCAAGACTGGTTCTTTGGATTCTAATATTAGTACTATTAATACTAGCATTACTGCTTTAAACACAGAAACAGGCTCTATTAATACTAAAATTACTGCTTTAAACACTAAGACAGGCTCTTTAGACTCAGATATTAGTACTATAAACACTAGTGTAACTGCCCTTAATACCAAAACAGGTTCTTTAGACTCAGATATTAGTACCATAAATACTATTATAACCGCTCTTAATACTGAAACAGGTTCTATTAATGCTAGTATAGCCGCCCTTAACACCAAAACAGGTTCCTTAGATTCTAGTATTAGTAATATAAACACTAGTGTTACTGCTTTAAACACTAAGACGGGCTCTTTAGATAGCGATATTAGCACAATTAACACTATTATAACTGCTCTTAATACCGAAACTGGCTCTATAAATACTAGTATAACTGCCCTTAACACTAAGACAGGTTCACTTGACAGTGATATTAGCACAATTAATACTAGTGTAACCGCCCTTAATACTAAAACTGGTTCTTTAGATACTGAACAATCAACCCAAAATAGCAGATTATCTAGTATAGAAACTAAAACAGGTTCCTTAGATTCTGATATTAGTAATATAAACACTAGTGTTACTGCCTTAAATACATTTACAGGATCGGCAGCCACCTTTACTAATTATACGGAAAATCACGTAGCAGTATTTACTGCAACTACTGGACAAGTAGAAGGATCTGCTAATTTAACCTTTAATGGTACTTTATTAACAGCAGCAACTGCTTCTATTAGCCAAAATTTAACTGTTGGAGGTGATTTAACAGTAAATGGTACTACTACAACAGTTAACTCAACTGAAGTCGAGATCGGTGATAATATTATAATATTAAATAGTGCTACAGCCGCAGCAAATGCCGGTATCTATGTATTTGATCAAGATAGTGCAGGTGTAACAGGATCACTATTATATAAATACGATTCTAACTACTGGATGGCGGGTGAAAAAGATTCAGAAAAAAGAATTGCTTTATTTAATGCTGCTAACCCTACAAATAGTGGTTTTATTCATTTAGATGACTCAGATAATATAGTTTCAGTAGCATCGGGTTCAACTGTTGGTGCTTTCCTCCAGAAAACCGCCGATGGGTTTGCAGTATCCGCTGTAATTGACGGAGGTACCTACTAAGACTACATATATATTTCTTTTAAAGAGCTCCAAGGTTTCTTGGGGCTCTTACTATGTATACTTGTAGTATATACTACCTTAAAATATAGACCATATATATGGCACAAGTAGTTAAATTAAAACGCAGTTCAGTTGTTGGGAAAGTCCCTACAACTTCTAACCTAGAGTTAGGAGAATTATCTATCAACACACATGATGGTAGAATATTTTTTGAAAAGAACAATGGTTCTGATTCTATTGAACATATTATAACTACTAATAGCCAAACAACTGGTAGTATAGAGATAGTAGGCAACATTACAGCCTCGGGCAATATAAGTTCCAGTGGCACTATACATACTAGTAACATAGAATCAGATAGTAATTTAATAATTACTAGTAGTAATCTTACTTTAGGGACTAATCAAAATATAACTATAGTTCCTAAAGGTAACACTACTCCTATTACTATAAACCACCCTATGTCTAGTATAAATAACAATAGAGGTGTTATTAAATATAAAAATGACGATGTAGCTTCACATTATATCAGTGATCAATATCTATTATCCCAAAGTAATACTTTAGGGGTTTATAAAGGAGTGGGTGTGGCTACAATATCGGCTTCTATAGGATCTGCTTTTACACAAGATGTAGCCGATTTTGCTACTTCATTTGTAGCAGTTCATATGAATTATAATGCTGTAGGTGCACAAGGTGGATATGTAGAAACGGGCGAATTTCATATAGCTTATAATCAATCGGGAAATTCATATAACCATCAGCCTAAAGTACTTTTAGCTAAAAATACAAGCCAAACTATTTTAAACTTAACATCTTCAGCTGCATATTGTAATGTCTCGGCCCAAATAAATCCTGCTTTTGGGCCTGTAGAAATTATGTATGAATTTACTGCGTTTACACAAGGAATAATATAATGCCAAGTAATACACTCATATTAGGTAGTTTAGCATCATCAGGCTCACTATATACACAGGATAGTTTACTATTTGGTAAATTTAGTGATGCTACTGACTTTGAAGTTGATTCATTTATTGATAATACTAGTGGATCATTAAGTTTTGACTTTAATAATAATAAATTTAGTTTTAATAAACCTGTTAGCGCAAGTTTATTTATAGGAACCATTAATGGAGGCTCATTTTAATCAATATGTATATATAAGATATGTCAAATAGTACAATAAAATTAAAAAGCAGTGCTACTGCTGGAAATACACCATCTTCACTAGAAACAGGTGAATTTGCAATTAATATTGCTGATGGTAATTTATTTTATGGTAGTGCATCTGCTGTAAAACAAGATTTAGTATTAGAAACCCTAACAGTTAAGGGATCATTAACCGCAGAAAATTATATAGTTTCATCTTCGGTCACCCATATGACACAGTCATTTAGTAGTGGTTCTACTATTTTTGGTGATAGTATAGATGATACCCATTTATTTACAGGCAGCTTAAAATTAACGGGTAGTACAGAAATTATAGGAGGAGTATTATCAATTCCAGGATTTGCTAATGTATCATCATCACTTGCCGCAGCATCCGCTGGTGGGATAAGTGCCGTAGTAGACGATACTTCCCCACAATTAGGGGGTGATTTAGATGCAAACGGAAAAAATATAGGGTTTGGAGACAATGATTCGGCTTCATTTGGTGCTGCAGGTGATTTAAAAATCTACCACGATGGTAGTGATAGTTTTATTAAGGATACGGGAACTGGAGATTTAAAAATACATGCAAGCACACTTAAAATATCAGATGCTGATGGTTCCCCCGATTTTATAACAGTATCTAATAGTTCATTCAATTTAAGGCCAGCAAATGGTATAATCAATATAAGCAATAATAAAATAGGAAATGGTACTGATGAAGAATATATTGAATTTAGTGCTACTGATATTGATTTCCATGTTGAAGATACCCAACGTTTAAGAGTTGGTGATGGGTTTGTTGCGGTTAGTGGTAGTTTTAACACAACGGGTAGTGTCGATATAAATGGTACCTTATCAATTCCAGGATTTGCTAATGTATCATCATCACTTGCCGCAGCATCCGCTGGTGGCGATAACCTAGGTAACCATACTGCTACCCAAGATTTAAATATGGGTGGTAATGCTATTACTAGTGTTGGTAACGTTGATGGTGTAGATGTATCAACATTAAATAGTAGTTTTAATACTCTTGAAGGTAAAACATTAGTTTCAGGCTCGGCCCAAACAGTAGCCAATTTAGATACTCAGAATGTTGTTGTAGGATCATTAAATATAAAATCAGAGATTACTGATAGTTTTAGAATCCAAAATTCAGGTGGTACTACTACTTATGTTAATTTTTCCCCACAAGGAGGTTTAGAAGTAGATTTAGGAGGAACAGGAAATAGTATAAGTGCTAGTCAAGATATTAAAACCCATGGTGATTTTATAGGTGCAAATACTCATATAAGACTTACTAACCCTGATGGGGGTGGTGGTAGTGGATTATACTTAAGTAGTAGTGGAGATTTACAAGGTAGTAGTTTTAAAATATTTGCAGGAGATATAGGAGGTGTAGGTCAGGGAACTTTATTAACAGTTGATGACGCAAATGAACAAATTACTACTAGTAAAGCTTTAGGTGTTACAGGAAACATAACGGTTACAGGAACTGTTGATGGTAGAGATGTAGCAGCTGATGGTATTAAATTAGATGGAATAACAGCAGCAGGAATTTCAGGTTCATTTACAGCCGCTAGTTCTTCATTTAGTACAAGAGTAACAGCAAATGACGCTAAACTAACGGCAAACACATCTAATGTAACCTCAGCAGGTGCTTTAATGGATTCAGAACTTGCAGAAATTGCAACAGTTAAAGCCTTAACAAAAGCAGGAATTTCGGGATCATTCACAGCTGCTAGTGCCTCGTTTAGCACAAGAGTAACCACTAATGGAGCCGCAAGTGCTTCTTTTAGTACTAGAGTTACTGCCAACGATGCTAAACTTACCGCAAATACATCTAATGTAACTAGTGCTGGCGCTTTAATGGATTCTGAACTAAGTAATTTAGCAGCAGTTAAAGCAATTAACCAAGGATTAACTACCACATCAAATGTTACATTTAATGATGTTGACGTAGATGGTACTTTATCACTCCCTGGTTTTGCGAATGTATCATCTTCACTAGCAGCAGCTGTTGCCGGAGGTGATAACTTAGGTAACCACACGGCTACCACTAATTTAGATTTAAATGGCAACAGTATCCATAGTGCTTTACATATAACAGCATCAGGTAATATTAGTTCAAGTGGTAAGGTAACGTCTAATACATTAGATGTAGACGGTTTTATATCATTAGGAGGAGTTAATAGTGTTATTAATAATAGTGGTACTATAACTTTTGGTAATATTTCAAATGTAACACAAATCAGATCATCAGAAGCTATTTCAATGCAAGCTATTACCACTGCTAATATAACTGCATCAAGTGATATAAGTGCAAGTGGGTTTGTTTCTGCATCTGAATTTATAGGTGATGGTTCAGGATTAACTAATGTTTCTGCAACTTTACCTTCAGGAGTTGTTTCGGGTTCTGCTCAAATAGCTGATGTAACACTTACTACAGCAGCTCAAACCAATATAACATCGTTAGGATCACTTACTGCATTAGATGTAAATGGTAATGCTGATATAGATGGTACATTAACAGTAGGAACTGGGCCTAATACTGGTTTTGATGTAACATTTATTAGTGACACTACTAATGGGGCTTCTTGGGCATATGATGCAAGTGCTGATGTAGAAAGATTAGTTGGTGATTCTGAAATCACAGGTAGTTTAAAAATAAACCCGGCTTCTGCTACTGATAATGAAGTATTATTTGAAATAAGTGTAGGAGGTACTCAAAAGGTCTTTATAGACGAAGACGGCGATGCAGGATTTGATGGGTCTATTTCATGTAATACTTTATCAGTTAGTAGTGACGGTTCCCAATCATCTCCTGCCATAAAATTTGGAACTGATATAAATACAGGTATTTATCAACCCGCTGACAACCAAATAGCACTCCAAGCAAACGGAAGTACAACTGAGTTAACAGTTAGTACTGCTGGAGTAGAAGTTACTAATGGAAGTCTTATAGCCCCTAAAATTAAATTAAGCAAAACCTCGGCTACGGATGGGGATCATGATGGTGATGTAGTTTTCTTCGGTGGAACTACTAGCATGCAAACCGGCAGAATATATCATTTTAAATCGGATGGCACCTGGGAAATAGCAAACCCAAATGCTACCTCAACATCAGATGGATTATTAGGCGTAGCATTAGGTGCTGCCTCTGATACTAATGGTGTCTTACTTAAAGGTATGGTAACACTAGACCATGATCCTGGTGCGGTAGGCGATGTACTATATTTAGATGAACAACAAGTTAGTAGTGTATATGGGGCAGCAACTTCTGGCGCGCCGGCGGGCAACGGTGATGTAGTTAGAATTATTGGATACTGTTTAGATGCTTCTGACGGACAAATTTATTTTAACCCAAGTAACGACTTTATAGTAATAACAGCATAATGAGTGAACAATTAGACAATTTAATGAGAAGCCAAAGTTTATTGGCTGAACAAGTTTTTGAACTTGAAATGCAAGAAGATGAACAACGTTATTTATCTTCATCTATTTATGTATATAGTCAACTAAAAAAACATAGCGACACGGTTAGAACTATCCCGTATGATAGTAGTAGTGGCATGAATTATGCTTTATATGATTACTTAACCAATACTACTTTAGATTTATCATATACTGCTGAATATCATTATACTCCTGATTATAGGAACGGTGAATTATTTAGATACATAAGATCATCAACAGAATCTACAGGTAGTGCTTCTACGCAACCACCTAATATAACAACAATTAATATAATATAAAATGGCAACTTATTATGTTTCAGCCCAAAATGGCAATGATAGTAATGCTGGTACTTCTGTGGGTGCTGCTAAAGCATCTTTTTCAGCAGGTACAGCTTTATTATCGAGTGCAGGAGATAAATTATATATTGGGCCTGGTTATTATCCTGAAAGTTCTACAGTTTATATGGTTGGAGATGGTTCTTTAACTAATCCTATCCAAATTATTGGAGACACAGAAGCTGAATTTTTAACTAGTGATAATCCAGGAGAAATAGTATTAGCTTGTAGAGATAGTAATGGTGTAGGTACTAACACATATGTAATGAGTTTTAGTACTGATGACCATTTTTATCTTAAAAACCTTACTCTTATAACTGGAAAAGGCACAGGTACTAGATGTGTTAATGCGTCAAATAGTGAAGGAATATTTCTTGAAAATTGCCATTTTACAGGAGGAATGTATGGTATCTATGGTGATAATGACCATGATGTTACATGTTATAATTGTAGTTTTGTAGGAAACCGAATAGGTGCTACTAGAATAAATGGTGTTCATTGTATTTCTTTATGTGGTTATATAGGGTTTTATCAATGTTTCGGTTATGGGTGTATGTCAATAGGTGGTTTTTATGGATTTAATCAAAATTATAATGACTCGTACGGTTATGCAGGAAGTGATTATGGAGCCTTATATAATTGTTTTGCTATAGGTTCTTATACTGGAATAAAAGATAGTGCCGGTATGAATAATATGGTTTATGGAATAGGTAATGAAGGAATTGAATATGGTAATCACTATATGATAGGAGGACTAGCTATGGCATCCTATAGAGCATATGGTGATGGTGAATTAGGTAATGGTACTGGAGTTTTTCCTGGTGTAAATGCAGACGCTGCTACTTCTACAATGATGGCAATGCAAGATTATGGAAGTTCAGCAAATTATAGTCCTGATGATGCAGGTTTTACTGTTACTGAAGTTCCTGGGGTTACTTATTTAGGATATTCGGGTATGAGCAAAGATTTAGCCCAAATATTGAGGCCTAGAATGCCTTTAGGTAGTGGTTTTCAACTCCTCCCTACAGGCAGTACAGGTGAAGACTGGTTTTCTACAAAAATTACAGGATCAGGGACAACGAATTTTAACAACTTAAAAGTAGCTTCATTCGAAGCTTTTATTTCGGGAGCAGGATTAAGATTTGAAGCAAATGCTTTAAAAGATACTTATATCCCACCAGCCGAAAGAGATATAATTGGTACCCCTATGAGAAATTTATCTCAAACCCCTGGTTATACCGATTATGATAGAACCCAAGGTGGATTTCCAGGCCCCTATTATCCCAATGAACATGAATTAGAATTTGGAGCTAGCTTTATTTCAAGTAGTGACCATGCTATTAAACTTACTGACTATGGGTCATTTAATATAGGATCTTATGCTCACAGAAGCATTACGGCTTCTGTTGGAGTAAAATATAATGCGGGTACTGCACTCGAAATTAGAATAGTTAACATAGATACTGGTCACCCCCTAGTAACCCAAGCGGCATCAGGCACAGGTGATCAAACAAGTGCTTACCAACATCTATCAGTACAAACAACAGCTTCAGGACACGTAGATATAGTATTAGCTAATCCACACCTCCCACAAGGAACTGAACCCCACGTAGGATCAGGAGCTACAGTATACTTTACTGATCTAAAAATTAACGAAGGGTAATGAAACTAGTACAAGGTAGAATACCGTTTATTCAAACACCTGAACAATCTAAACTTGTTCAAGGTAGGGTACCCTTTGTTCGTTCACCTCAACCACGGAAACAGGCCGCAGCCGCAGCCGCTCCTGCAGCAGATGGGCCTGATAATTTAGCTTCTTTTGGTGGAATAGCTAAAGCCAGTATAGCATCAATAAATGGTGTTGCTCTTGCAAGTATTTCGTCAATAAATGGGGTTTCTTAAAATTATTACATACGTATATGTAAACGTATAAAATTAAAAAGTTATGGCAGATCCAATTAAATTTAATGATGATGAGCTCGGACAAATCCGAGAAATTCAACAACTCTATGCTACTGTAGTCCATCAAGCTGGGCAGGTTCATATTGATGAAATTAACTTACATGAAAGAAAAGGGCAAGTTGAAGCTAATCTTCAGGAAGTAAGAAGAAAAGAACAAGGATTAGTATCTTCTCTTACTGAAACTTATGGAAAAGGAAGTATTAATTTAGAAACTGGAGAATTTACACCGATAGGAGAATAAATTCGGTTTTGAAACTATTTTTATATTTATGGGGGACCCACTAGGGTCCCCTATATTTGTATACAATAACATTAAATTAAAAATAAAATGGCAACAGAAACTTTAGTATCACCGGGTGTATTACTTCAGGAAGTAGATAAAAGCTACATTACTCCTGGAACAGACCCTTCAGGATTAGCAATTATTGGTCCTGCTGTAAAAGGACCCGTTGAGGTACCTACATTAATTAATAATTTCCAAGAATTTAAAGATACCTATGGAACTACATTTGAATCTGCCTCCCAAGGATATGAATACTTTACTAGCTTAGCCGCTAGAAACTATTTTAATAATGGGGGTGCCAGCCTTTTAGTAGTTAGAGTAGTATCCTCTTCAGCTAATTGGGATTATGCCGATAGCACACATGTATCCGCTTCTGCAAAAAGCAGTACACAACCCTTTACCCTGGAAACTATAGGTGAGGGTGAAGGTCTCAATAATGCAATCGCATTAACCACGGCACCCGAGAAATTTGCCGGAGGAATTTTAAAATCAGGATCTGCAGATAACTTTAGGTGGGAAATTACAAACATAAACAATAAATCAGGTACATTTACTTTAGTTGTTAGAAGAGGAGATGATTCAACTTCTAAGCCTGTTATTTTAGAACAATTTACTGGTGTATCTTTAGATCCCCTTTCACCTAATTATGTTGCTAAGGCCATTGGTGATCAAAAAATTACTAAAAATAGTGATGCTACTGGTATTATAGTTTCTGGTGAATACCCTAATAAGTCTAAATTTATAAGAGTAAAAGATGTAAATTTACCTACTTATGAATATTCAATCAATAACGCAGTACAAACAGACGCTGCAGGTACTTCTTATTCAGCTTCTCTCCCTACAGCACAAAGTGGTGCTTTCTTTGGGGGTGTAGGTTCATTACTTCCTACAGGCGAAGCAGGTGATTATGGTCAATATGCAGGTGCCTCTACTGAAGGAGCTAACGTTAATATTCAGGGATTAAAAACATCTGATTATGATGATGCTGTTAATATTCTTACTAATAAAGAAGAATTTAAATTTAAAACCCTTATAGTTCCTGGTTTTAACCAAGAACACCATTCTACAGATATAGCTACTATTATTGCTAATACTGAAACACGTGGTGATAGTTTATTTTTAGTAGACCCCGTATCATATGGAACTACTACTATAAACACAGTAACAACAAAAACAGAGGAATTAGATACCTCATTTGCTGCTTCTTACTGGCCATGGGCTCAAGTAACCAGCATAAATTTAAGAAGAGATGTTTGGGCACCCGCTTCTGTAATAGTACCTGGTGTATATGCTAAAAATGATAGTATTGCAGCCCCATGGTTTGCACCCGCAGGTAATACCCGTGGTAAAGTAACAGGTGTTAAAAAAGTTGAAACTAAATTAAGTAAAGCACAAAGAGATACTTTATATACTTCTAAAGTTAATCCATTAGCAACTTTCCCAGGACAAGGTGTAGTAGTATTCGGGCAAAAAACGCTTCAACAAGCCGCAAGTGCGCTCGATAGAGTCAACGTTAGACGTTTATTACTTGATGTGAAGGATACGGTTGATGGATTCTCTAGAAAATTAGTCTTTGAACAAAACACAGAAGAAACTCGTCAACGTTTCCTAAGACAAGTTAACCCATACTTAGAAAACTTAGTCCAAAGACAAGGATTATATGCTTTCCAAGTTAAAATGGATGGTCAAAATAATACCGCCGATATAATTGATAAAAACCAATTAATAGGACAGGTATTCTTACAACCTACTAAAACAGCGGAATTTATAGCTCTTGATTTCGTAATTACCCCAACAGGAGCTAACTTTGAAGACTAATATTATAAAATAAAAATAAAATGGCAACAGAAACTTTAGTATCACCTGGTGTATTACTACAAGAAGTAGATAAATCATACATAACCCCAGGAACAGACCCTTCAGGAATGGCTATTATAGGTCCTACTGCAAGAGGTCCTGTAGAAATCCCTACAGGGATTAATAACTACCAAGAATTTAAAGATATTTTTGGAACCGTAATAAAATCGGGCTCTCAAGCTTATGAATTATACACAAACCTAGCAGTTAAAAACTACTTCGATAATGGTGGTGCTAGTGCTCTTGTAATAAGAGTTGCACCTGATGCAAGTACATTTACAGCCGCAACTTCTTCTGCAATAACTTCTATATCCGCTTCAATAGGGGGTGCTGCTAATAATACTAATGATCCCTTTGTAATTAGTACCTTAGGTAAAGGAGAGTATTTAAACAGTGCTACTGGCAACAAGGATAATTTCAAATGGGAAGTAACTAATGTAAATAGAAAAGCTGGTACTTTTAGCTTAGTAGTTAGAAGGGGGGATGACACAAACTCAAAACCTCTTATTTTAGAACAATTTACTAATTTATCCTTGGATCCTTTATCTAATAACTACATTGCTAAAGCCATAGGTGATCAGTCACAAGCTGTAACTACTACTAATGGAGTATCTAGTGTAACATTATCAGGTGAATATCCTAACAAGTCTAAATTTATAAGAATTTCATCTGTAAATAGTCCAACTTACCAGTATTTAGCAGCTAATGGTAGCGTAAATACCAGAAACTCAGATGGATTAGCTTATGACCAATTACTCCCACAATCAGGATCTGGAACCTTTGGTACAGGTGTAGGTGATAATTTTGGAAGTGTTGCTGCTATCTATGGATCAGCATCAAGTGCAACTAATATCCAAGGTTTAGCACCTGGAGATTATACGAAAGCAATTTCTATATTAACTAATAAGGAAGAATATAAATTTAAAACACTTATAGCTCCTGGATTAAATAATAATGACCATAACAGCACTATTACTACTATTATTGAAAATGCCGAAACTAGAGGTGATTATATGGCTGTAGTAGATTTATATGGATATGGTGCAACTGTAGCTAATGTTAAAAACGAAGCTGAAGAAAGAGATACTTCATTCGCTGCCTCTTACTGGCCATGGGTACAGGTAAATAGTAGGGTTTTAGGTAAAAATGTTTGGGCACCTGCTTCAACTATAATTCCGGGTGTATATGCTAAAAATGATAGTATTGCTGCCCCATGGTTTGCTCCTGCTGGTTTAACTAGAGGTGGATTAAATAACGTACCTAAAGTTGAAACTAAATTAAGTAAAGCTCAACGTGATGATCTTTATACATCTAAAGTTAATCCATTAGCAACTTTCCCAGGACAAGGTGTAGTAGTATTCGGGCAAAAAACGCTTCAACAAGCCGCAAGTGCGCTCGATAGAGTCAACGTTAGACGTTTATTACTTGACGTAAAAGACACAGTCAATGGATTTGCCCAAGGACTTGTTTTTGAGCAAAACACCGAAGAAACTCGCCAAAGATTCTTAAGGAAAGTTAACCCATACTTAGAAAACTTAGTCCAAAGACAAGGATTATATGCTTTCCAAGTTAAAATGGATGGTCAATTAAACACTTCAGATGTTATCGACCAAAATAAACTTGTAGGACAAGTGTTCCTGCAACCAACTAAAACAGCAGAGTTTATAGCTCTTGACTTTGTTTTAACCCCAACTGGTGCTTCTTTTGAAGACTAATATATGTATCAATAACCAACAACGATAAAACAAAAATAAAATGGGAATTTTAAAGAACGATGATATGGGCACAATCGGTATGTTTTATAAAACATACGAACCCAAAACTAAAAACAGATTTTACTTCGATATCGAAGGAGTACCAGCTTACTTAGTTAAAAAAGCTGACAGACCAAAACCCTCATTCGAGGAAATTACTCTTGACCACATTAACCTCAAAAGAAAGTTAAAAGGTAAAGTTAATTGGGGAGATATTACATGTGAATTATATGATCCTATTAACCCTTCAGGTGCCCAAGCTGTAATGAACTGGTTTAGACTACACCATGAATCCGTAACTGGTAGAGATGGTTATCAGGATTTTTATAAAAAAGATGTTAAATTCCGTTCTTTAGGTCCAGTTGGTGATGTTGTTGAAGAGTGGGAATGTAAAGGAACATTCATTAAGAGTGTTGACTTTTCAGATGCCGATTGGTCAAATGCTAATACTGCCCAAACAATCAGCATGACTCTTGCAATGGATTACTGTTTATTAAGATTCTAATTTATTAATATATCTACAAAGAAGAAGCGCCTTTTGGCGCTTCTTTTTATCTACTCATATATGTATATGTAACAATAAATGACTAAAGTTATAAACATGGCTGAAAAAAAGTTACAAACAGAAATGGTAAGCCTACCATCAAAAGGTCTTCTGTATCCTGAAGGATCTC